>BNJU01005133.1_pt1 | contig 149500 bp, 275 predicted proteins | sample 8539281 | NCBI WGS metagenome assembly BNJU01 (sample SAMD00202456, study PRJDB9452) | human saliva metagenome | isolation source: human saliva | place: Japan | reverse complement strand
CTCGCGACGGCGCGCCTGATGAATCATCGCCTTGGAATCTTCGCACGTGGGATCGCCGCGACGTAAAATGCAGTTCTCCGCCACCTTCCGGATATTCGCTCGCCTTGGCGACGTTCAACGGCGATCGGCGGGAATTCGCAGCCCGTCGCGCCGCCGTCAGCAGCCGCCGCACATCTGGGCGCACCCGTCTCCGCCGTCGCAGCGAGGTTCGTCAAGATCGCGCGCACCTCCTGCACTCATCGCGTGCATACGTCTGCCCTCGTTCTGCAGCGCGACGCGCGAGACACAGCCAGTGAGATCGCGGATGCGCGCCGCGACCGCGGCGCAGTACCGCTGAGCGAGGACGGACTTCTTTCATGCAAGCCCGATCGCCGAGGACTGCCGTCCATCGAACTCGAGGAGATCGTGCACGTCGCACCGCCACGTCTCACATGTTCTCAAGCACAGGGTCGACGCTTCGTCCCATCCATTGTGCCGATGACGCAGTCGCGAAATCCCTTCAAAGTAATCCGGCGCTACTTCGATCCCGCCGTGAGATGAGGACGAACTTTGTCGCCAGGACGCTGTTCGCATGAGTAGCGAGATTCTTGCATCACGCGGAGATCTTGGAATGTCCGGGATGGACGGAGAGCGTCGCGCGCACGCCCGTTCCTCCGGGCCATTTCAATGGCCTTTGACCTTTGCCTGCGGCACGCCCGCATAGCGCATCAGTCCGCTTCCCGGCAAGCCTCGCGACTGCGGTAAAGCCCACATACGCCGTCGTGGTGGCAATTGCGCCTCGTCGAAAAGAAAAACTCACTTGAAGCTGCGGGAGCACTGCCGTCAAAATCGCGATGCCGAGAAGCGTGAACGCTCCCACCTTTCGCCTCGTCGCGCCGACCCGCCTCTCCTCTTCCCGTCTCCACCGCGCGACGCGCGGTGACGCGCGGATCCTCGGGCTTCCTGACAACTTCGACCGTGTACCGAGCGCGGACATGGAGCGATCCCTGTGCAGCATGCGCGATGCGGTGGTCGGCGATGCGGCAGGCGCCTGCGCCACGTCATGCGTCACGACGACGCTTCGTCACGCCAAAGCTTCCTCTGGCAGTCTCGATGATGGGCTCGCCGATCTCTCGACGGCATCGGGACTCGAGTCCTGAACTCGGCCTCACCGCAGAGGATGACGACGGTCGATTGGCGATGGCGCGCGCCAGCTCACGCGCGCCTTCCATGCCGCCCGACAATCGGCATCATGCGCGTGCGCCGCCGATCGAGGCGAGCGAGATGCAGCTCTCGCGCACGATGCGCACGATCTCCGTCTCCTGAGGCGCTTTTGTGCTCGCGAAGCCCGAAGGCGACGCCCTCTACGCCGCGGAGCCGAAGAGCGCCAGATACTGGAAGACCATGCCCATCTCTCGGGCGCGCCTGGCTCGTTTCACGGCCATCTCGCGAAGTTTCCGGCGTCATCGATCCAGATCCTCGCCTGAGGTCGGGCGTGATCTGGCCCATGATGAGCCGAAGAGCGTGCTCTTTCCGCAGCCCGAGCCGCCGATGACGGCGAGCGTCTCGCCGTCTTTGACGCAGAGATCGAGAGGGTACGGCACCTCATCGCGAAGCGGCTCTTCGTCACACCTTCCAGCCGTATCATATCTTCCACCCCAGCCCGCTGGCAGTAAAGCAGAACGGCAGGGAACATATCTGCAAAAGAAAATGCAGACGATCGCCGTCACGATTTCCTCTTTCGTCGTGGCGCGTCCCGCTCGCTCCTTCGGGCGCATGGGAAAGCCCGTGCCATGCGCCGAGGACGGCGAGTGCGACGCCGAACACCGCCGCCTTGATGGGGTCCACCCGTGACGTCGTGCGGCACAGCAAAGACATGCGATGGAGTTCGTGAAGGTATAGGAGGCGATGCCCGCATGCGCGTGGCGACGGACCAGCGCCGGAGACGCCGATGGCATCGCCGAAGACGCTGGTAGGGCAGCGGGTACCTGGCGGCATGCACGCGATCATGCGCGGCACGATCGAGGTAGCCGATGGACTTCCGTCGCCATGACGCGCAGCGCCCGTCGAATCCGCTCTCACGTGACCTACATCGTGCTGATCTCCGCCGCGATGACAGGACCCACGCGCCCTCAGCGCAGACGACGCCGACGAGCACGGGATTACGGCTCTGCGCCCGACGGCGATGAGCTGCTGGCGCCGCCGATCGTCGACTGTGCGCCGGAAGCGGATGAACCCATGCGCGACCTCCGGCAAAGGCCGCGACCATGCCTCGTGGAAAAGCATCGCTCGCGCGAGACGATGGCGGGCAGAGTCTACGCCGAGATGCGACACTCGTGCCGAAGATGTGGTCGGAAGCGCAGGGCGGCGCATCTGCGCTGAGGGCGGCGGCGAGGAGCAAAATGATCTGGAGCGACCCACTCCAGATCTTTTCCATACGAACAGATACCAGACTCTCTCCAACAGCCGCGCCATCATCTCTTGTCCTCTTCCTCGATCAGCAATGAAGTATGGATCACATTGTCTGCCAGACGCATGTCCTGTCCTCGAACTCTGCTCACAGCGGATTAGCCCTGCTCTTTTCGCCTTCCGCGCTGGGAGGCCACGTAATAGCCTCTGCGGGCACTTCTTACGCGGTGCGCCCTCCCGCTTCTTCAGGCGCTTCTTCGCTTCCTCTTCGCCGCGCAGGCACCGCGCCGATCGTGAAGCGCGCACGATGATCCCATTGTTCCTGCTGAGCTGCAGGAACTGGCTATGAGCCTGTCCGCCGTCGTCTGCGTCCTGTCCTCCTCGGCGCGCCATGTACCGATGCCGATGCGCGTTCCCAAAAGAGCTTTCGCCGTCACGGGATGAAAACTGCCGCCGCACATCGAGGCTCAGGACGCTGGACGCTTGGCTCTCCGGGCACGTGCAGGAATCAGCAGCTCTTCCTTCTCCCTGCGGAAGGGCTTGATCGTCATGCGGAAGTTCACCGTCCCGCGGTTTCTCGCTGGGAGGGCTGCACGCGCTGGCAAATCAGCGAGGCCACGCCTTGCGCGTACTTCCATCCTCGATGTCGACGTCAGCAGAGGTCACGCCGGCCTCCTCCGCACATTCTGACAAGGAGCGCCGCGGACCTGGCGCCATCCTCGCCTACCGAAAGCCCGTCCGACGTCCGAGGCTGTAGCACGTGTTCGAGCGCCTGATTTTGCCATCCTCGCCCGCCGTCGTGCGAATCGTGAACTTGAGGTCTGCCGTCGCCTCGCCGAGACGTATCAGACGTCTTGCCCATCGCCGCGTAGACGTGCCAGGCACGCACGAACCGGCTTGGAAAATCCTCGTCACGCGATCTGCGCCGCACTCCCTGTCGTGGCCGAGCTGACGTGTCCTTCTGACGCGCACGCGCATCGGCACGCTCGCGGAAATGCGCCGACGATCGCCGGCGACGCCGCCTCCTCGATCCTGATTGATGCGCCCGATGATGCTGCTGCCGATGCTCGCCAATCATCGCGCCGTCCGGTCGGACGCTTCGGTCGTGCCGACGACCAATCCGCCGCGAAATAATCGACATCTCCGCCCGTGCGGGAAACGGATGACCAAAGGCGAGCACTGCGCTTTTCCGTCGACCGGCCGTCACCGTCCCCGTCCGCGCCGACGGGCGACGCCAGCAGGAAACGGCGACGCCGACGGCGCTGGGCGCGAGAGCCGCATCATAGACGACATGCGCGCCTGGCGTCGGGTGCCGCCGCATCCGCCCGCCTGAGACCTGAGGGTGGTGCGCTTCTCCCTCCATATAGGCGGAGCCGCACTTCTGCTGACCGCCGAGATGGCGCTGACTCGCCTGCGGTCTCGTGGCGCTGCTGCGCGGCTTCATTACGCCTTCAACAGCGACGACTGCTTCACTGCAGGTTTCTCTTCCGCGAGGGCTCGGTTTGTCCCTGCCGCTCGCTGCGTCTCCTGTCTCACTGGCTCTTTCTATCAGCCCTCGGCGGGTTGCTTCTCTGTCTCCAGCAGGATCTCCTCTTCGCCTTTGGCAGGCTTCTTCCTCGGCTTCTTCGGATCTCTCTCCGCTGCAGGCTCTTCCGCTTTCCTGCGGGCTTTTCTCTTTCTCCCCGCAGGCTTCTTTTCTGCCTTTGCGAGATTCCTCTCAACCCAGGTCTCTTCTCTGCCTTGTCTTCTTTTCTTCAGCAGCCGTAGCTTTTCCTTCTCTGCTTTCTTTCTCTTTCGAGTCTCCCTGCTTTCCTGCTGGCATCTTGTCGGGCTTTTCCGCCATCCCCTCGCACAGCCCAGGCAGTTCCTGCCCTTTTCGAGGCTTGGCACGCTTTCCTGCCAGTCCGGCTCCGTCCCACCTTCGCGCGCCTCTCGCCAGCACCTTCACCACGCCCCTCGCCCGTGCCTTCGCCCATCGGCTCATCGGCGTCGCTGCCTTTCCTCTTTTCCTCTTTTAGATGAACCGCCTTGTATGGCGCCATCGAATGACGGCATCTCCTCGATCGGCGTGATGAAAAACGATATGAGGCCATGCGCGGTGCCCGCCGGCGCCTGACAAAGCGCCCGTCCACATAGACGGGGCTGCCGCTCATCCCTGCAGCGTGCCGCCTGTGCGTTCAACGACGGGGCCTGATGCCTTCGCCATGATGCGGTTCGTCGACGATCCTTCCTCGATGCGTGCCGACGATCATCAACATGGAATGACGATCTCGCCCGACTCGTCGACACGGTGTCGCCGTCCCTCCATGCCCGGGTATACCTCCGAAAAGCGGCGGCGTCGGCGGCAGGAAGCCGCTGCCGCCATCTCCGTGGAAAGACAGAGACAGACCGAGCGCGAGCATCTTCTTTCTTTGAAATTACGCAAATATATCTCTCAATACAGATTGAGCAGCACAAGAGGGAGTCTTCTCGCAGTCATTCATCCTGTCAAAGGCGCGACGAGCCTGTCCGCAGTGATGTCATCACCGACGAGACGAGCATCTCGCTCACACTGCAGTCCTCCTCCGGCACGCGCCGCCGCGACCTCTCCCGTCAATGCGTGCGCACGATCTCCCACCGCCGTAAGCGCGCTTCCAGCTCAGCCCGCCGTACGACCGTACCGGCAATGCCGGACGTGTCCCTGCCGCCTCTGCCGTCAGCGCGCTGGACAGTAAATATCATATACATGCAGAAAAGACCTAAGCCAGTATCTCATCTACATCCCTCCATTATAGCGCGAATTCTTTCTGATGTGCCAACAAAAACTCAAGAAGACCGTCGTCAGCGCGGCAGAGCGCGAGCGCCGAGCCGACGGCGCGCTCCTGCCCGTCGGACGGACTGTTTTCAGTTCGCCACCGACGACGAGCGCACTAGACCGCCGCCATCGAAGTTGATCGCCCTGAACGGCGCCGAACAGCATGAACTCCGCCATCTCCTGCAGCGTGCAGCCAATGCTGTGCGACTGGCGTCCGTCAACGACGGCGAGCAGGTAATGCCCCGCTGTCACGCCGAACGCCGTGCGCGGCGCACGGCCGCGATGCGATGTCGGGCGAAATTCCTCCTCCTCCATACGTCACATGGGCGGGCGCCGTCCTTGACGAGCATCGGGCCTGCGCCGATGACTGTCGGCAGAGCTCTCCGACGCGCACCGATCGCCTCCTCCATACACGGCATCGCTGACCTTTACTGAGCGAAGGCGTCCTTCGCCTTGCCGTGCATCCGAGATGACGAGAGCCGTCTTTCGGAATTGGGCTGTCCGACAGGTTGACGGCAGCAACTGCCACGCCTCGGACGATGTACTCCTGTCATATTCCTTCATTGCGTCGTCGAGCCAGTACTGATTGTAAATCACGAGACTGTTTCGCCGCGCTCCCGCATCGACCGCCCACGGGGCCAGCTTCTCTTGCCGAGCGTCACCGTTCCGCTGTAATCGACAGGGCCGAAAGTATGCCCGCGCGTCAGCGGCAAAACCCCACAGCACTGCGCCGAGTACGTCGTGCGACGATCGTGCCGTCCAGCTTCAAAAGGCCAAGGATCTCGCCGCTCGGTGCAAAGTAGGATGCATTGATCGCCGCGGCGGCTTCTGCCATATCCGACATCGCGCTGACCGTGGCGCGTCCTGGCACAGCTCCCTTGGCGAGTACAGGCACAACGCGGTGGCGAGCAGGATCGGCCTCCAGCACCCATCCCGTCAGGCGGCCGCGAGCGTCGAGCCTCGCTGAGCGTCGAGAGCTTCAAACCGGGCGCAGGCGTCTCCTCAGAAACGACCTCATACTCTTTCTGTACATCGATGAAGAGGCGCGTTCGGTTCGCCAGCGTCTTGACTTCGTAAGATGCCGGCGCCGCAAGATCGATGACGACCTTGACGCCCTGCGGCACGGCCGATACACGCACGTTCTCGACCATGCTGCCCGAAATCTCCGGCTGTGCGGCCTGACTGCGTGCGCCCGCGGAAAAAGCACGATCCTCTGTCCGTCGCTTTTCCGTATGGACTTCGTGAGGCGGGCAGCGTCGTCAAGTCGAAGACGACGCGCTCACGCTCATCGTTCGTGCCAAAGCGCACGCCCGTCAGCGTCTTCGCCGCTTGCTGCTGCACCTGCACACGAGCCTGCGTCTGCGGCAGTGCCGCAAACGAAACGGCATCCGTCCCTAAAGGCCACCGCCAGAGCCAGCCAGACTCAGCGCCATCTTCCTCATACCTCGCCATCCCCTCAAAATCCATCTGAGTGAAGACTATTATAGCACGGATTCAAGCGAATCGGTGGAAAAATCTTTGACTGAAAATCCTTTGAACGAAGGAACGGAACATGCGCCGCATCATGCACATGCAAAACAGGCATCCTTCCATCATCGGAAAGATGCCTGTTGTTTTCGCGATATTTTCTCCGCACGTCCTCAGTCGCGCTTTCGATTCATCCACTCCGGGGATGTCGAGTTGCTGAAGCTCGGCGCCTTCGGCAGTGGCGTGTCGGCTCTGGGGGACGGCTTTGCGCCGGCTGCGCGGGCTTTCCTGGGCAGCCGTCGCAGCGGGACGCTGGATGCCTACCGCATCGTTGTCATCCCGTCGCGATGACGGTCACGCCACGGTATCGCTGAGCGTTTCGTCGAGGAGCGCCGAAGATGATGTTCGCATCGACGTTGACGGCCTCCTGAATCGTCGACGAGAGCTTCGTTGACTTCGTACATGCTGAGGTTCTCCGCCGAGCTGGAGATATTGAGGAGAACGCCGTGCGCCCTTCGATGCTCGTCTCCAAGAGCGGCGACTCGATCGCATATTTGGCGGCGGCGACTGCGGCGTTCTCGCCGTCGCCTCGCCGATGCCGCATGAGCGCCGAGCCTGCATTGCCCATGATGGACGTGACGTCAGCGAAGTCGAGGTTGATCGAGCCCCGGCACAGCGATGAGGTCGAGATGCCCTGACGCCCTGGCGCAGGACGTCGTCGGCGAAGCTGAACGCATCCGTGATCGAGGTCTTCTTGTCGACGACCTGCGGCAGGCGGTCGTCTGGAATCGTGATGATTGTGTCGACATGCTGCTGTAGCTTCCGATGCCCGCTCCGCCTTCTTCATGCAGACGTCGCTCAAACGTGAAGGGCGCGTGACGAGCTGCACGGTCAGAGCGCCGATCTCACGCGCACACTCAGCGACGACGGGCGTCGCTCGCATGCCTCGTGCCGCCGCCCATGCCGGCGGTGCACGAGACCATGTCCGCGCCCGCAGCGACTGCAGGATGTCATCGCGGCTCTCCTCCGCCGCCTGCTCGCCGATCTCAGGACGCGCACCCGCACCGAAGGGCCGCGCGTAAGTTTCTCGCCGATCGGATGCGTTTCGGCGCCATCGCGTGCAAAAAGAGCCTGCGCGTCCGTGTTGACAGCGATGAACCCACGCCCTGCGAATCCCGCTGAAATCATGCGGTTCACAGCATTGCTGCCGCCGCGCCCTCCACGCCAATGACCTGATCTTAGGGCGAACCGGTCCAAACCCATATCATCCAATTCAAACACGATAGCAACCCCCAAAATGCGGCATAGTCCGCCTTTTCGTCCCACCAGAGGGAGTACGGCGGTCGTCCTCAAAAGTTTCCTACCATTCTATCATTGTTTTAATACGTAGCCATAAAAATTATGAAAATGCTTGCTTTTTCTCCTGCCTCTAATTATGCTTTTCGAAAGAATGACGGCGAGAATCGCCAGATTCTGGAAGACACGCGTCCGAACGCCAAGAGCGTACCGATAGTGAGGTCGATGCCGAGCCGGATCGCCGATGTCGACGAAGGAAAGGCGGCATGAGAGCGTTCATAGAAAGCCGGATGAATACGGCATTGTCGAAGCGGTTTTCTGACGCCGCCCGCAGGCCGCCGGAAAACGGAATCGAGCGAGGCGAGCATGGGCGACGGAGGAGCTTCGCGCAGGCGAGCGGCAGCAGTGATCGGCGAGCATGCCGACGGCGACGCCGACGAGAAGTCCGAGCACGCGTGGATCATCTTGCTCCTCCTTTTTCATCCGAAAGCGTTTCGATGGCTTTCGCGTACTTGAACGACGCCGCGCCTTGTAGGCGGGCACCTCGACATGCTCTTCCTTCTTGACGTCGATCTGTATGCCCCAGACCTTCAGAGTGTCCTCGACGCCGCCACGCATCTTGATCGACTCTCCAACCGTCGGGGTCGCCGATGGCACGATCTTAGCAAGGCGGTGCCGAACGCACATGTTGACGGAGAGCGTCGGCCCGCGCAGCGGATCTCCGGCTGTGCCCGTGAGCCTCTGCCCGTTGATGGGCACGGCTTCATGCTCCTGCGGCGCGCAGTTCGTTGATGACGCAGGAGATCGTCGTCATGAATGAGGTAGAGGTTCGAGCTCTCGCCGCCTTCGACGTCGCCTGCTGTCGTCGAGCGTGACGATGACGCCCGGTCCCGCGAGCGCCGTGAAAAGCCGCCTTCATGCGCTGGTAGTCGTTGCTCGGCCCTTCCGCCGTTGCAGGTCTTTCGTATCCTTCAGTTCTTCCTGCAGACGGTCACGCCTTCTCGTTCTCAGAAGACGCGTGGCAAGTTCCTCCACACGCTGCTGCGATACGGACTGACGCATGTCCTCCGTCGCACGGAACTGCACGGCGAGCATGAAGCCCAGCACCATGCAGACAAAGGCGATGGACCACCGCCCCTGCTTGAAATTGATCATAAAATGCCTCCCGAGCTGTTGCTGAAATGAGATAATAAAGGAATTATAACGCAACCCAAATCTTCTTCACAACTATTGCTTTGAGCTTGATGAACGTGCCGTGCGTTGAAGTCGACGTACCTCGACGGGACGCTGCTTGACCTCCTGATCGACGATGAAAGCTGTCCGTCAGATGCGCTTTCTTCCGCGGTCGAGCGCACCGAGACGAATCTGCGTCGCCCGTCGTGACGCCATGACGTCGTCCGGCTTCTTCAGCGACACCTCGAGATCCGCATTCGTCTCAGGCTTCAGGGCATTGAGATAGATGAGCGCCGCCTTGAGATTTTCGTCCGTCCGTTTTGTCGCCGATGTAGATGTCCTTGAGCTCTGATACCGTGACCATGGGAATCCCATCTTCTTCAGCGTCTTGAGGCGTCGATGACTGCTTCGCGGTCGAGATCGACGTAGCAAAGTGCGGTCGACGGTGGCGACGGGGCGGCGCCTCGACGATCTGAATCTCGCCGTCGAGGGGCAAAGAGCGGCGCACGCTCGTCTGCTCGACGCGCAGATCCTTCATCCGGGAGCTGCGCCATCCCGCCGTCTTCACCTGGAAGAGCGGCACGCCCGACAGACGCCGGCGACGCGGCGGATGTCATCGGCCGGCATGTAGTGCGTTGCCGATGATGCGCACATCGCGCACAGAAAAGAGCGGCGAGTGGACGGCGACGGCAGAGCGCCCGGACGACGAGAACAGGAACCCCTTGAGGACGCGGCGCGGGCTGCGCTGGCGCACGATAGGCTCTCGCCCGGCAATGCGCCGGGCTCGGTGCGTCGAGATGCTCCTGCCTTCTCGCATCGTCCCGCCTCCTTTCCGTACCTTCGCTCATTTTTCACCGCTATCGTACCCTGCCATTTCCAAAGATCCTTCTCGCAGCTCGGGAACTCGACGCCCATGCGCGTCCCGCATCGAGCACGAGCGAGGTCTCCGTCATGCCGGGCATCGAGTTGATCTCGACCACGTAGGGCGTCAGCGTCCTCGCGAGCATCATGTCGGCACGCGCCACGCCGCAGCAGCCGCAGGCGCGGAAAGCGTCGACGGCGAGCTGCTGCACGCGCTCCGTCACATCCGTGGAATGCGTGCGGAATGATGTCGCCGACGCGCCTCGTGCACTCTGCTCGCGTAGTCGTAGCGTCCTGAAACGGTCGTGATCTCGATGACGGAAAAGGCCTGCGCTTCGCGTCGCCCCAGACGGCGACGGTCGCCCTTGCCGCGAATGAACCTCGACGAGCACTTCCTCGTCGGGCGGAAAGCGTCCTGAGCGCCGCCTCGCTCCTCCTCCTTCGACGATGACATGCTGATGCTCCGATCCCCGCGACGACGCCTTTGATGACGACGGGCGGGGAAAGCCTTCGATGCGTGAGGAAGCTCTCCGTCAAACTCAAAAGCGATGAAACGTCTCGAGCGCGCGCGTCGAGATGCGGCGCCGAGGAACACGCGCTTGACGCACATGACCTTGTCCATCGTGACGGCGGCGGCGAGGACGCCCGAACCCGTATAGGGGATGCCGAGCATGTCGAGCGTGCCCTGCAGAACGCCGTCCTCGCCGTACCTGCCATGCAGTGCGTTGAAGACGATGGCGCAGTCGCTCTCTTCATCGCCTCGGCAAAGTGCGGCGGATCGAGTTCCATGCCTCGACCGCATAGCCCTTCGACCCAAAGGCGCTGACGATGGCGGCGCCTCGTGCGGCGCGAGACTCCCCGCCTCAGCTCGACGGCCCACCCATGACGACGACGATCTTTCCTGCTTCATGAAATTACTTCCCCTCCAAAAGAGCGACCAGTTCCTCGCCCGTCTTCCATATATCGCCCGCGCCCATCGTGAGGATGATGTCGCCGGGCTGTGCGATGGCGGCGAGGTGCGCGGCAATATCTTCCCGCTCCGGAATATAGACCGCGTCCTGCCCCGTCGTCTGCCGCACTGGCGTCGAGGATCGTGCGCCCTGACACGCCCTCGATCGGCGCCTCTCCCGCCGAATAAATATCCGTCAGTCGAGCACGTCCGCCTGCGTGAGCGCCGCCGATTCAGCGGCAGAAGCTTCGTGCGCGAGTGCGATGCGGCTGAAAGGCGCAGATGATGCGGCGGCTTCGTCTGACGACGCCGCGAGGGACGTCGTCGCGATCTCCGTCGGATGATGCGCGTAATCGTCGACGACCCAGACAGTCCTGCATGCGCCCTTCGTCTGGAAGCGCCGTTTCGCGCCGTGAAAGAGCGCCAGTCCCGCCGCCATCTGCCTCGACCGTCAAAGCCGATGGACAGGCCTGTGACGACGGTCGCGGGGAGCGCGTCGGAGCACGTTGTGCCTGCCGGGGCAGATTGAGGCACGCGGCCGAGATCTTTCCTTCGTGCAGCACGGAGAAATCAACGCCCGCGCCGTGCATCTCAATCTTGCCTGCGCGGTAGTCCGCCTCATGGTCGATGGCGAGATGACTCTTGCGGTCGAGCGTCTGCGCGATGTCTCGCACGGTCCGTTGTCAGGCACAGACGGCGTGGCCGCCGGGCTTGATGTTTTCCAGAAATTCACGAAAGCCTTGCGAATGTTCGCGAGCGTGCTGGTGATCGAGATGATCGTCCCTCGATGTTCCGTGACGACGGCGATGTGCGGCCGGAGCTTTAGAGACGAGCTGTCGCTCATCGGCTTCGGAGACGATACTCACACTTGCCGAGCTTCGCCGTTGCCGCCGAGACATCGACCTCGCCGCCGATGATGACGTCGGCGATGCCCGCATGGTCGAGCGCGACGCCGAGCATCGAGGTCGTCGTCGTCTCTGCCGTGCGCCTCGCCACAGCGATGCCCTTCGCCGCATTGAGGAGCGCGGGCATTGATGTCGAACGATGGAAGCGACGCAGGCCGAGCCGCGCCGCCTCAACGATCTCGGATTCGTCTCAGGAATCGCCGTCGAGTACGACGATGGCTTCGTGTGCGTCCTCTGCCCCATGCCTGTGATGGATGTGCGCCGAGACCCTTTGAGCTGCTCTGATCAGCGCGGAAGAGCTGAGATCGGAGCCCGTCACCTACAGCCCCTTTTCCAGTAGGGATGTGCGCGAGCGCACTCGTGCCCGCACCGCCGATACTCGAGCAAAATGTGATCTTATGGATGTCCTTAGCAACTCTCTCTCCTAATCCTTCGCAATCTCCAGCACGAGATCGGCAATCTCATCGGCCGCCTCGGGCGGCTGAGCGCTCGCTCGCCCTGCCATGCGGCGGAGCTCCTTCTTCGACAAAAGCTCACCGAGCAGCGCCAGAGCGTCTTGTCCGTGAGATCGCGATTCAGATCACGCGCGCTGCGCCCGCCAGCTCCAAGGCGTGCATTGTACCTGATGGTTCTCCGCCGATGCGGATACGGCACCAAGATCGCGGGTACGCCGCGTGCCGAGCTCGGCAAGCCCTGTCGCACCTGCGCGAAAGACAGCGCGATCCGCCATCGCCATCGCCTCGGGCATATTGTAGTAAAGGCTCGACCTGATGTGCGGCGCGGCGGCGAGATCCACGCCCGCCTCCTCCAGTCGGCGCATGATCCTCTGCACTCGCCCTTTCCCGTGACGAGAAGCGAACTGCACCTCGATACTCCTGCGCGCCTGCAGGACGCCGACCATCGCGCGGTCGATGCCCTCGCGCCGCGGCTGCCGCCCGAGACGAGCATCACCGTGCGCTTTGCCGCATCGAAACCGAACGTTTCGAGCGCCCTTTCGCGGCTCTCGCCGCGTGACCTCGCGGCGGATGGGATTTCCATGAAGACCGCCTTCTTGCGCGAGCGGCACAGAGCCTCTTCCGTGCTGACGCGATCTTCGTCACGAACTCGACAAGATCTTGTCTCGTCACGCCGGGCCGAGTTCTGCTCCTGAATGAGCGTCGGCACATGCGCGAGGCTTGCCGCCATGAGGATCGGCCCGCAGACGTAGCCGCCCGTGCCGATCACGACGTCGGGGCGGAAGCGGCGCACGATGGCCGCCGCCTCTGCAGCGCCGTCATGGCGCGTCCGAGCCGCACGATGTTCGCGAGGAAACTGCGCTTGAGCCCTCGATATCGACGGTTTCAAAGGGATGCCTCGGTATGATGTCGGCTTCCGGTGCCTTTCTGCGCCAACGTAGAGAAATTGCCGTGCGCTCCTTCATGGCAGAGCGCTCACGAGCGTCAGCGCCGGATATATAGCCGCCCGTGCCGCCGCCCGAAACGATGATCTTCATGCCTGTCTCTTTGCCTGCCATTTCTGCGTTTTTCTGCAAACTCCCTACACCAGCTCGCGTGCTGGCGCTTGAACACCTCGCCGCGCTCCTCAGATCGTCGAACATGTCGAAGCTCGCGCACGCGGGCGACCGGGAGAGCACGACGGCAGGGCGAGCTTCGCGAGGCGCGCGATGTAGACCGCCGTCTTCACCGAGTACGCGGCGCTCGTGGATGTGCGCGGCGGGAAAGCCGCAGGCGCGCGGCTTCAGCGAAGCGGAATGGCGCATCGCCGACGAGGATCAGTTCTGCAGCGCCTGAGACGAGATGCATGAAGTCCGTCGAATCCGTCATCTTGTCGTCGCTGCCCGCAATGAGCACGATGCTGCCTCGAGAAAGATTCGAGCTTTTGCCTTGGATCGCCGAGTCCGTATTCGTCAGCGCTGACGTTGCTTGCCAGGCGACGCCCGCGGGAATCGAGAAAATGCTCGATGCGTGCCTATCGATGCGCCAGCGAAGGAGCGTGCAGTACGCGGCGGATTAAGCTCAGCCTCTGACGCCTGCGAGGTGCGCCATCGCCGCCGCCGCGTTTTCGCTGCGAGCCGTTCCTCGACGCCAGTGCGCTTGATGCGCAGCTCCGCCGTCGTCGCCGAGCGCGATCTCCTCGCCGCTCTGAGGAGGCGCAGTGACACGTGTCTTTGTCGCCCAGAGCAAAGCGCACCCTCTCTTCGAGCGCACCCTGCGGCTGAAGATCGCACGCGGCACGCTCCTTCATCGAGCGTCGCTCTCGTCGTCGTCAGTCTCGGGACGAGCCAATCGCCCGTTGCCATTCATCGGAAAAGCCAGCTCCTCGTCGCCTGATGAGACTCCCATCGAACCGTGGCGCTTGGTGGCCGTGTGCGTCGCATTGAGGTTTACTGGCGGCGACCTTCGGACGCGAAAGCGCCCGTCGCCTCCATCCGCAGCCTCGAAATCTCGAAGAGGCGACCGCGCCGCCCGCCCGCGCAGCACCGCTTCTGACAGCGGATAGCCGGATACGTGCCGCCGACGCGCCAGTCTTCTCCTTGCCGAACTCTCGACGGGCAGCAGTCTCGGGACGCCGCCCGCCGTCGTCGCGTTCAGCAACCCGCGCGGCGAAGATCGGGCGACGGCAGGCGCCGCCGCCAATCCACTCTCGCCTCGTGATGCGGATGCCTGCGCCAGCTCGCCCCTCGGCGAGCGGGATGGCGAGCGGGAACGGCGGGCGAGCCTGAAAGATCGCAGCCGTCCAGGAGTGCGGCCTCGTGCGCCGAAAATCAGCCCGATGCCGAGTGCGCGGAAACTCCAGAACGTCTTCTGTGATCGCCGCCTCGTCCTTCGCATCGGAAAGCGTGACGCCTTCGCGCCGGACCTCTTGAGAACCTTCGCCGCCACGAGACCGCTGATCCCAGCATGCCAGATGACGGATGAACCTTCTTTCCTTTGATCCGATCGAGGATGGCGATGTCTTCCTCCTCAGCTTTATCATCTCTCCCCGCAGCCGAGGAGGCGTCCCAAGATGCTCAGCGTCTGCCTGCATCAAGAGGTGCAAGCCATGCGCCGAGCGCCGCAAAGACGGCGCAGGCGAGCCACGTATCTGCGACGATGCGCGCGTCTCCCTGCCACCCTTTAGCCTCGCGGCGATGAATCGGACTCATGAGGAGACGCGTTTTCCTGTCGTCGCGAAGCGAGACGATCTGGATGATGACGGAAGCGCCCTCGGTGACGATAGAGAGCGATGCCGATGACGGCGACGGGCAAACATGCTGCGTGCGTGAGAATGCCGAGCAGCGGCGACCGCGCCGCCGAGCGCTACAGGATCCCATGTATCGCCCATCAGGCGCAGCCGGATGATGATTGAAGCGCAAAAAGGCGCACGAAAGCGCCCGCAATCGCGCCGCGAACACGGCGAGCCCCGTCGCGGCTGAAGGCGAGCGCGACCGCCCATGTAGACGAGCGGCGATTCGCGACCGCGAGCCCGCCGCGAAGGCGTCTGAGGACCGTCCGTGAGATTCACGGCATGGCGCTGCAACAGCCGCACGAAAACTGAAGCAGCGAGCGAGTAGAAAGAGTCCGATGACGCTCTGCGTGCGCACGGAGCGGCAGCCAGATCGTCGTCGCAGCGCCGAGTTGCAGCGAAAGCAGCCGACGACGACGGCGATGACGATCACGCAAGAGCTTCCCTGCCAGCGCCTTGAGGCCGAGGCTGCGCTCACACGACGCTGATGTAGCCAATCCGAGGAAGCCGAGCGCGAAGCGCCCTGGAGCATCCACGAAGCGCGCAGGCTTACATGTACTGCGCCAGTCGGTAAGGCGCCGTGCGGCGCGCGCCGCGACGTGATGGCGGCGATGATCATGATGCGCTGCCCATCGTCGGCGTGCCAGCTCTTCGCCCTGACGAAGCCCTTCGGCGCGCTACTCGCGTAGCTCGCTCTGAACCTCACGGCACGCCTCCGGGACCACGAAGGGGCCTCGCCAGCAGCACGAGGACGGCGGGCGAGCGCCGCCGCTCCCTGCAAGAGAGCAGCAGCGTTACCGCATTCCCATCCATCATTTTGCTCCGCTCCAGCGCCGTCTTCCAACAGGGGATGATCCTATCCATCTTCATGCCGCGCGAGTTTCCTTTGAAGAGCACGGTGTCGCCCGGCTGCAGGATCTCTTTTGAAGCCTTACGCTGCCGCCGCCTACGTAGCGGACGCCATGCGCCTCAGACGAGCGGCACCGCCGCACCTTTGCCGCACTCCGCAATGAAGCGGCCTCGCCGCTGCGAGAGGACGGCGGCAAGCTTCCAGATGCGCTGCCTCCTCGGCCCACGCTCGCGTGGTCGCTGCTTCGACGCGCCGCCGAGTTCGAGCATGTCGCCGAGGCAATTCATGATCTCCTGCCGCATGAACATCCTCGGCGAGCGTCTTCAGGACGTATCGCGCGTGTCGATGCGGGACTACGCATTATGCGCCGTCGATTGCCGCAGGTGTACGCCGCGCTTTTCGACAGCGAAGCGCATCTTCTGCGCAGGCGGCACGGCGAGTCCGCGCTGAACATCCGCGCGAGTTGAGCGCGGTGACACGCGCGCTGCGCGGATGGCGGCGATGTATCTGAGCACGTAGAAGCCGCCAGGCATCGGCAGGAGAGCTCGATGCCGTTCCAGCCGCCCGCGCTCGTTTTTCCATTCCAGCATGAATCTCACGCCGCCCTCGGCCTTGCCGATACGCGCTGGCAGCGCACATCGGCATCCTTTTGCGCAAAGGCGGGAAGGTCAGCGACGCGCACGTCGCCCGCCTCGCCTCTCGCGCGCATCACGCAGCGCGCGCGTCGTCGGCGTTCAGCGCGACTCAAAGCGCCTCGGCTCCCGCTGGGCTCGACGAGCTCCGCCTTCGCCTCGCGGTGGCTACCGATCGAGCCGAGAAGCCTCCATGTGCACCCTCCGCCGTTCCGCTCGCGCGATGGCGACGGTCGGCGCGAGCGGAGCGCGCGGAGCGCGGCGATCTGCTCCGAGTCTCTTCCTGCGCTGATCTCCTGACGACAGCCGCCTCGAGCGCGGCGCGTGTACGGCCAAGGAGGCGCCAGCGCAGGCCGACTCTGCTGTTGTAGTTCGCCGTCGTCCTCTGCACGGCAGGCGTGCGCCAAAGCACGGCAGCTGGGCTGTCAGAGTGCTTGGTCGCTGTGCTGTCTCGATCCCGTGATGGCGACGACAGGGATCGACTTTACCGCGCTACGCGAGCAAGCGATCTCGCTGATAGAAGCGAGCAGGGTGTCCTTTCGCCTTGAGAGTGGCGACGCCCGTTCCTCGGCAGCCTCGCCTCGGGCGCGCATCAGCGCTACGAGCACGCCCACCGCGCCCGCTTTTCGATCACGCCTGCCGCGCACCAGTCCCGCGCCATCAAAGCGCTCGCCTCCCCAGCGCGACGAAGAGCGATCCTGCCGCAATCTTTTAACGCATCCGCTCGCAATGTCGGGTGAGACACCGCATCTCGCGCCGCGCACGGCGTCCGCCTTCCGAGGCACCGCAAGATTTCGGCGAAGGATGCGCCGCCATCTCCCGAAAGCTTCTTTCACGCGCGCGGCGGCGACCGCACTCTGCGCGCGACCTCTGTCGTCGAAAGTGGATCGTCTGGTCCTTCAAGATCTGGTAATCTCGTGCTCGCTGTCCGCGATGATGACGATGACAATCGCGCTACGGCGAAGCGCCACGGCGGCGCACGATCGCCGGACGCTGCGTGCCCGGTCGTACGATTTTCCCATGGCGCTTTGTCGCCGATCTTCTGCAAAGCACGCCGACCTCGACCCTCATACCGAGGATGCGCGCGGGGATCTTCCGTGCGCGGATGTCCGAGGTCACGAGCACGGCATCGGAAAGCGCCGCCGCGAGCGCAGTCCCATGATCGGCCGCTTCGTGCGGTCACGGTCGCCGCCGCAGCCGAACACCGTGAGGATGCGTCCCGCCGCTGATCTCCCGCGCCGACTCAGGATGTTCTCCAAGCCGTCGGGCGTATGCGCATAGGCTCGACGATGATGCGAGAACGCCTGCGCATCGGCGAGCTCAAGCGCCCGGGCACGCTCTTGAAAACTTCGAGCGCGCCTCTTGATCGCCAGCGGGCGCGGTCACTCTGGCGAGCGCCGCGCCGACGGCGCCTGCGACGTTGTGAGACATTGAAGATTCCCGTGACGCCGGAGCCGAAAGTGATCCAGATCCCCGCCGACAGCGCCTGTAAGCGTCGGCTCCATGCCCGCGCATGAGCGCGGGATATTCTCGGCGCGAAGGGCAGCTTCCTTCTTCGACGGCACACGTGAGATGCGCACACTTCGCATGGGCGAGCAACGTCTCGCCCGCTTCGTCATCGTCATCATTGACGACGGCCGTCTGCCGTCTTCCGCGCTCTGCGGCCTCGCAAAGGTCGACAGGCGCGCTTTCATGCGCTTGTGGTTTTCGAGCGTCTGGCGGTAGTCGAGACGATCCTGCGTGAGGTTCCGTGACTGCGCCGTATCCAATCTCGACGCCCGCCACAGCGGTCCTGATCGAGCGCATGCGAAAACCCGCACGACGAAACGCATGCCGCGCCGCGCCATAGCCGACGACAGCGTTCGTTTCCAGTGGACGACGACGTCGGGCGTCGTATTGCGAATCGGCAGACCTCGCTACTCGATCAGGATCTGAATCGCATGCCGATGGAGTCCAGACCTTGCAGGCGCCTCGCGCAGGATGCCATACGCGTCATGTCGGCTCGTTGTCGTCTTGCCGTTCGTGCCTGCGTGATGCCGATGATGTGCGCATCTTTCGGCGACGGGTAGTCGCGTGAAGAACGGCTATGATGACCCTCAAAGCGCCGCTGCAGGTTTCGGCACGCGGGAAGAAACCGCCGCCACACCACTCAGGATCTCATCCGTCGCTACGTCAGACGCGCACGCGCCCTTTCTCGACCGCCTGCGCGATGAAGAATGACCGTCGACACGTACCCCTCGATGAGCGACAAGAGCGTCCCTCCGGCTCGCCTCGGCGCGAATCGTGCACGATGTCCGCGATCTTCGCGGCTGCATCCTCCTTGATTCCAGGCGCTCTCGACGAGCGCCGCCAACTCGGCAAAGCGTCTCTCACCGCCATCCCTCCATGAAGTTTATCGCACCTGTTCGCCGCACCCGTCGCCGATGCGCCGTCTTCGGTGCCCATACCGAGCTTTTCCGTCGCGATGCGGCGCACGCGCTCAACGATTCTCACGTGCGATCCTCGATCTTCAGATGCCCATCTTTCCTTTCCCGCCCGTTTCCATAACGACACGGATCTTCACGAGATCGCGCCGCGTGCTCGCCGTGATGCCGCTTCGGATCGTCACCGCGTATAGCAATGGGGCTGGCGCAGGCAACAAACGGCAGGAGCGGAATGCGGCGTGTTGAGCGTCAGCCGCCTCTTCAGGAGCGGCAGGCTCTCGATCCGCGCTGCGGCAGCTCCTCCTCCTCAATACTCCCTTTGTCTTGCGACATCTCGATCCCTCCTTATTAGCGGTGCGCTGCGACTTTCCGCCTGCTTCCTCGCCGCCCCCTACCGAGGGCGGCTTCCTGTAATTTCTCAGCCACGCGCAATTTCGCGCTCTTGGCGTCGATTCTCTGCAGATTCTGCAGCGCCGGCTTCTGCGCCTTGCCCAGAAGCTTGACGCGGGCTCGTGACCTGCGGCGCAGACGGGAAATCGGGCGGGCAGATGCAACCGCGTGCAAGTTCGCGAATGCCTGTGACGATGCGATCTTCGAGCGAGTGGACGTGAGGATATGGCGATCCTGCCGCCAGGCGCGAGCGCGTGCACCGCATTCTCAACGCTTGCCTGCAGGATGCAAAATTCGTCATTACCTCGTGCGGATCGCCTGGAAGATGCGCTTCGCCGAGATGGCCGCCCGCCGCTGCGCTCTTGGGCACGGCGCGGCATACGACCATCGACGGGTTGTACGTCGTCTCGATGGGCTTTCCTGCCGCGCCGCTACGATGAATGCGGCGATGCGCTTCGCCAACGTTCCTCCGCCGTAGTCGCGGAAGATACGCCAAAGCTCCGCCTCGTCATATTCGTTGACGACCTCTCGTGCGCCGACGGGGAACGCGACGTAATCATGCGCATGTGTCGAGCGGTGCGTCTGCATGTAGGAAACGCGCGCTCTGCCGTATCGATCTGATGCGACGACACGCGAGGTCGAAAAGGTACGCCGTCTCGACAGATGTGACGCCGGACTTTGCAGAACCGAGTCGACGTCCGGAAATTCAGGCGCGGGCGTCGACTGGCACGAGACGCCGGCAAGCCGCTCCTTGCCCTTTCGGATCGCCGCCTCGTCCGCAGGTCAGTCGGTGACGTCCTGCGGGAAGGCGCCATCGGCGGTGCGCCGCGCGTGACCCGCGCCACCGCGCGTTCGACGTAATAGTGCCCGCAGGCTTCACGGCGAGAGCCGCCAAGTCTCCTCGGCATCACGCTCGTGTGGCGAAACTCCATGCACTCACCTCAAGTCGAGATCCGTCGGCGTCTCCGCGATCTTCGTGACCATCGGATTTTCAGCGTTGCCAGCGCCAAGCCGATGAAAAGCGGTCTCGGCGCGTCCGTCGCCGTTCGGGACGACGTCGCTAACGAGACTCACTAGGCGCGCGCAGGTTCGCAGGCACGAGCGTCCTTGCTGGCCAATTCCAGCCGTGCGCCCGCGAAGAAGCAGGCAGAGCGCGAGCCTCAGGCTTCGACATCGGCGGCGCCGCGGGCTTTGCCGACAAAGCCCATTCCTCCTCGCCGTAGAGAAGAGGCGGTTGTAATCAGCCCTTCGTGATATGACCGACAGGCTGCCGAGCTCCCGGGCGTCTGGGCGGATCACGCGCACTTCGCGTCATTCGTATGCGTGTATTCCATCAACGCATCTCGCTTACCACCTGCTTCTGTTGCTCTACTATATTAAACCACATTTCCCACTTTCGCCACTTCATTGTGGTTTCTTTCAACCTCTTTCCTGCCTCTCTCTTTCATTTTTTTTCATCTGCGCCCATTTGCCGCAAAATAAAAACTTGTAAGACGGGACGCTTCACAAACATATTTATTTTCTTTTTTAAAGAAGAGCGCGCTTCCCTACCCTTCACCCGCGCCAGAAATTCTCGAAATCGGCAAGTAGCGTAGACGCTTCTGAAACAGTCGCTGTCTTTCCGGTATGGAAGAATCGACAAATCGCATAAATTGCCGCGCGATCCGCCGTAGCCGCTGATGAACGCCATCGCGTACGCTGTTGCGAGATTCGCGATGTGCAGGAGTTCGCGCGCTGGTGAGCGAAACATGTGACCGTCTTGCCAAGCTTCTCTCGATCATGCGCTTCGAGCGCGACTCCTCGCCAGCCATCATCGTGAGGCTCGTCAAGGCGCGGTGTCATCGTGGCCTCGATGGAAAACCGTTCTGTTCCATCTCGCGCAGCGCTGCTCGATAGATAGCCTTCTTCTTTCCCACCATCTCCGTGACAGGCAGAATCGTCGCCTTGAAACTCATACTTCTTGAGAATCAGGTGCTTCTCGCGGATTATCGCCGTCCGTCAGGAAATGTAATCATCACGGGCTTTTCAGGCGAATCACGCCTGCCCGTCAATACGCCATCGCGCTCTTCAGGCGTGATCGACTGGAAGCCGTTCTTCTTGAGCCACGCCATCGCGTCAAGTCCTTCAGTGCGACGGCGGTGAATGATTCGCTATGACCATGTATTGATTCAGAATGCGCGCGCCCCTGCTCGACCTCCTGCGAAAATGGGCATCAAGGTCTCCCATTGCCGCCGAAGCAGCTGAAACAGCACGAGAGCGGCGAAATCGCCGCCGGAATCGTATCATCTCTTCCTCCTCAGTCGCGAATCGCATGGCAATCGTCGCGCCTTGACGGCAGCCGCCTTTATAGCATCAGCATCCGCCCCGTGACGTTGACATTCTTCGTGACCTTCGCCTCGTAGCTCGCCGCGCACGATGTCCGCGAGGTCGATGCCCGTCGCCGCCTTGACCGTCTGAAACGTCTTCGCCATGACGAGCGGCACGTTGTCTGCCATCGGCTCGACCGCGAGGCGCTGCCGCCGCCGATGATGGATACATTGCGATAGCTCAAGCGGCTTTTGCCACTCGAAGCGATCTGCGGCGAACTCTCAACGATCATCGCGCCATAGCCGCCTTGCCGTATTTCTTCAGCGCTTCTGCTTGCGATCCATTGCAGCGGCTCACCGTCTTTCGCCCGGATTTGCGGTAGCTTTCAGCCCTGCCCTGCGCCTTGATTCCTGCGCTTCCTGCTCTGCCGCATAGCGGGGCCTCCGCCTCGGCCTTCTTCGCCTCCGCCTTACGCTGTGTTTCTCGTAGAGACGCGGTTTCCGCTTCACGCTGACGCTTGCGATCGCGCCGCCTTCGCTCGACGCAGCATACTTTTTCTGCGTCCGCCTGCTTCTGAATCTGCGCCGCAAGCTCCTGCTCACGCACGGACACCTGCTGCTTCTTCCGCTCCTGCTCACGCCCGCTTCGCGATCTGCGCGTTGACCAGTGGCCTGAACGATTTCTGCTGCTCCTGCGCCTGAATTTCGTAGGCTGCATCCGCTCCCCGCGCTTGATATCGGACGCCCGCTTAGCTCCGCCTGCCGGATGGCAAGATCGGTCTGCCTCTGCGGCATCTCAAGATCCGCCTCTACCCTGCGCATCGTTCGCTTCCTTCTGCGCCTGCGCGCTCACGCAGCGACATGCGCTCCGCCTCGGCACGCGAGATGGCCGGGTTTCTTGATTCGCGCCGTGTTGTCCGCACCGAGGTCGACGATGAGACCATTGTTGTCCGTGACATTCTGTATGTTGCGGAAATGATCTCGATGCTGAGCTCATACCTGCGCCTTGTTGACCACCTGATCGGAGAAGTTGTCGCGATCCGTATTGATGGCTTCCAGCGTCAACGTGCCGATGATCTCGCGCATGTTGCCCTCGAGGGAATCCTGCAGATCCTTCGCGATCTGTTCCCGTGAAGTTCTGGTAGTTTTCGTGCTGCAGCTGCACGCTCTCCTCGTCGCGCCCGACCATGACCTTGGCGACAGCATCGACATTCACATTGATGTAATCGTTCGTCGGCACGGGCGTCTCCGTCATGTCCACAAGAAATCCTGCCGAGGAAAAAGCTTGTCCATGCGCTCAAAGAACGGGATGCGCGCCCCGCTGCCCGATGAGGATAGCGCGCGCTCTGATGCCGGAAATAATGAGTGCCGTCGACGGCGAAGCCTTCACATAGCCGCCCACTAAAATCGCCAAGAGCACGACGACCAACACAACGGCGCCAACAATTCCTCCGATAAATAAGTTCCCACTCACACCCGCGACGCATCGCACAAGCGCCGCTTTCACCTCCTTGAAAGCAGCCAGTGGATACGGCGGGAAAGGACATCGTCCTCTCGCCCTTCTATTTTATTGTACCATGAACCTCAAGAACCCGCAAAGGTACAGCGCGGATCGAATAAATGCACCGCATCAGCCCGACATCATGCAGCAGCCCGCCACGCCGGCTCGATGCAAGCGTCTGAGCTTGTCCATGCCGATGCCGCCCAGCGCGAATATAGGACGGCGACTTTGGCAGGCGGCGGCGAGGGCGGCCGTGCCGAGGGGCAACACCCAGCTTGCACGCCGTGGCGAAGATGTGACTGAGCGTCGCGTAGTCTGCGCCAGGGCGGCGGCTTCGCAGCTCGGAGGCGGAGGTGCCGATGCGCCGACGACAGCACATCGCCGCTTGCGTGCGCTCGCCCGCCCTCATTCACCTCCGCCGCGCCATTTGCGCAGCGTCGAGCGCAGATGGAGGCCGTCCGCGCCGGTTCCGACATCACGCCGAGCGCAACCGACCGCGCGAGGCACTTCTTGTCGCCCTATGCGTGATGCGTGCGACCTTGCAAAGTGTCCGATACCCTCCGCACCTCAAATCCTTTTCGCACGATGATCCAGTCCACCATCTCCATCGCGGCGACGCGCCCTGATTCAGCGAGGAAATCGCCTCGACCAGATGGCGATTCGTGATCGCGCGATGATTCTTCCCTATACATAGACGTAATCGTTCAGCACGGGCTGCATCCGCCGCGCGAGAGTCCTGCGTCATCTCGCGAGCGAGCGCGCGTCGGCGATTTCAAACTGTCGTCGCCCGCCGCCCGCGCTTCCTTTCCCTCGTACTTCTCCTCGTGGTCGCCGATGCCCGTCGAGACGCCCGCCGACACCTTTCGTCGCCGCGATCTTCACGATACTCGTCGCGAAAGCTCGCCGATTCGCGCGAGAAACCGTGATGCCGACGTAGGGCAAGAAAGATGCGGTAGGCGCATAGCACCTGGCAAAGCTCCCTTTCGTGTACGTCGCGCGGGTTGATCTCCATTGTTGACGATGGGACGAAGCCTTGGACAGGAGAGCGGTATTCGACGTGCGGATATTTGCGCTGCGGAAGTAGACGTGCGAGCGCCGTCGCCAGGGCGTCGCGCCGAAAGTCGGCGAGTCCCAGAAGAGCTGAGAAGCCGACGCCCCTCATGCCGCCGAGGATGGCGCGTTCCTGCGCCCCGAAGCGATAGGGAAAGACGCGCTTTCGGCCCGCGAGGTGAAGTTCCTCGTAGCGCGTGGCGTCATACGTCTCTGAAACACCGTCACATAGTCCGCTCCGCATTCGTGCAGATAGTGATAGTCCGCCGCTGATTCACGGATAGATTTCGAGTCCGACATTGCGGAAATGCCGCCGCGCCAGGCGCGCACGCCTCGCCGATATGGCGATGTCGCTCATCGCGGGGCTTTCGCCCGTCAACAGCAAGATCTCCTCGATGCCCGACGCCGCGATGACCTCCATCTCGCGTGCGATCTCCGCCTCTGTGAGCCTTCGACGCACGATGTCGTTGTAGCGGTTGAAGCCGCAGTAAATGCAGTATTATCGCGGTAATTTGCGCGATGGAAGCGGCGGAATGCGAGACCGTGTTGCCGAAGTGACGCCCCGTCTCCTGCTGGGCACGCCCTCGCCATGCGCTCCAAAAGGGCGCGGCGGCGGGAGCAAAGGAGCGCCGCGAAGTCCTCGATGCTGCACCGCTCGTGCGCAGAGCACGCTCGACGTCGGCGGCGCTAAGCGGCGGGATCGTCGCTGCCGCAGAAAGCACCTTCGCGCACTATCGGAATCAATCCGCTCGCATATCTCTCGCATACGCCGCGACGTCCGTGCGGCCTGTCGATCAGCTCGAGGCGGTGCTTCCTTTTCGGCAGCGCGCGCCCGCGCACCGAATCTATGAAGTAGCTTGCATCTTCTCTCATCCGTCGCCTCTCCCTCGTGCAGAAAGCCCGTCATGCGGATCGGAGCAGACGCGCCGCGCTCAAGACGCGGCTGCAAAGCCCCGCAAGATACGCCGCGCGCCCGCCTCGATCGCCGACTTTGAACGTCTCTCGCCATCCGCGCCACGTCGCCCGCCGTCGCGATCGCCGTGTTCGCCACGACGGCGGCGGCGCTAGTTCATCGCCTCGCACGCTTCCGACGGCCTGCTGATGCCCGCATCGACGATGATCGGCACGTCGATCTCCCTCGACGAGAATCTTGATGAATCGCCGCCTGCGCTCCTGATTCGAGCGATGGGAGCGGCGAGCGGCATGACCGCCGCCGCCCCGCCGTCTCAAAGCGGCGCGCCGCATAGAGGTCGGGGAAACATGTACGGCAGGACGGTGAACCTCGGCGGCGCGAGCAGTTTCGTCGCGCGAACCGTTCCTCGTTGTCTGGCAGAAGATACTTGCGTCGCGCGATCTCCACCTTGATGAAGTCGCCAGCTAAGCTCGCGCGCCATGCGTGCGATACGCACGGTTTCCTCTGCCGTGCGTGCGCCCGACGTGTTCGGCAGGAGCGTACATGCTCAGGAATGTAGATCGAGGATGCTCGCCTTCGCGCGTATTCGTGAGCCTGCACGGCGAGCGATCACCATCTCCGCGCCCGCATTTTCCACGCGGCGGCGCGGATGAGTTCGAGCGAATACTTGCGAGCCGAGGATGAAGCGCGAGCGGACACTTTTGCCGCCGAGCTAACCATATCTTCCTCTTGCTTCTTTTTCCATACGATTTCCTCGCCCTCCCTTTGGGAGAGCCTTTCTCCATCGACAGGCACGTCCCTTACAAGCACGACGCGCCTCATCGCCTCAGCCCAGCCGCCGCCGACGAAGCTCACGATCTCCACGACATCGCCCGCCGCAAGCCGCACCGATTCGATACGTCGCCCGCGGCACGATCTCGCTCGCGTTTCTCTCGACGACGATGCGTGGCACATAGCCGGCTTCTGCGATAGTCCAGACATCCTGCCGTCCGCCGCAGCCTCCTCGCCGTTGACCTCACCATCTTCATCCCTCCCAAAGAAAACCGCACGCCAAAGTGGTGTAAGCGCATCAGAAATCGCCTTCTATTCCCTACGTTGGTATGATCCAAATCAGGTTTTCGGCCGGAGCGAAAAGCCCTCTCAGCCCATTCGTGAGACCCTTTTTGCAGTATTCATTACAGCGCGAAAGCAGAAAACGCATGGTAATTCTCCCATAGTGCAGCAAGGCCTCAGGAAACGCTGATAAAATGAGGTTGCCCAGATATGCACAGATGCGCTACGCTGTTCCTGTCTCAGGGAGACAAACCGCAGGCGTAGCAGTGGTTACGTCGAGGATTTGTCGACGACGAGACAGGACAGTGTAGATGTGAAGATGGCAGCTGGACTTTATCAGTGATTCCTGCTTTTCTCCCAAATAAACGAATAAATCACGGAAGAAGTCTAATCTTTTTAATGAGGAGGGTCATGCGCAGATATCCAGATTTTTGATGTCGCCCGTCCCGCATCGCCGTGCCGCAGGCGGCATGACTGCTGCAGCTATGCAGAACAAAGGAAAATCTCGTGCAGTCGTCCAACGGTGCTCCTGCTGCAAATCCTGCCGGCTCGAAAAAGCCAACTCTTTGCAGGAAAACATTTCACGCTTGCACGCACGCACAGAAGAATCAAGGGCACGACGAGATGCCCGAGGGCGGACGCCCTTGCTGAAAACGATGATGCAGCAGCTTGCCGATTTGCAGAAACAAATGGCGGAGCGCGAGGCGGGCGAAGAGCGAGGACGGAGCGATGCGTCCGGGCAGCGCTTCGTGACCGCTTCGGCACGGCGAGCGTCCAGGACAAAAAGGTGACAAGAAGAGCCGAGAAGATGCACCGCCTCGCTAAATCTGCTTCTCTGCAGGAGCATCGCTGCAGCAGTCGAGAGGCGGCGCGTTCGCAGCAAAAGGCGCAGTCTGCGCATGGCGCATGGAGCGCGAGCTGACTAGGCGACAAACCATCGCGAGCGCTGGCTGACGAATCCGGAGGCCATGCAAACAGGCGAGGAAATCGCCTCGCTGCAGCTCGGCATCAACCAGATGCGAGCTGCGCAGCGCGTATGGAGTCCAGTAGCCAACGCGCCGGCATCCGACGCCCTGCCCTGCCGAGGACGCAGGATGGTGAACGCGAGCGCTGCTCTGCGGCGAAAGACGTGAGGACGGCCAAGAGGTGACGATGTCCTCCGACAAGAACGTGGACGACGGATTCAGACGCCCAAGGCCAGAAGCAGCAGATGGCGCAGCTTCGCGAAAGCAGCCTCGCCCGATGAGACGGCGATTCGGCAGCAGCTGCGCGCCAGTTGGACGCGCAGATCAAGGGCAAGGATTCCGCCGCTATCGTCTATCGCACGCCCACTACTGGCAGGCATAGCGTACGAAATGCAAACACGAAAAAGGAGCTGTCGCGAGCATGTACGGCGGCCCTGCATCCTATAGATGCGCTGCATTCCACGCAACATGACAGCAACCATTCTCAAGAATCGAAATATCCTCAGCTATCGGCTAGGAAACATGATATAATCTAGCCAGTAGTAAGGTTTTTCGTATGCGGCTCTGCCGTATACTCGCCACCTCACATGGAACCAATCAACGCAGCGACTTCTGTCGGCTTTTTGAGTTTCCCTGTAACAAAGGAGGTTTTTGTATGACCATAACGAAAGATATGGGCATCGGAGAGGTTGCCCAGAAATATCCCGCCACCGTTCCCGTATTCGATGACGCGCCGCATGCAGTACTGGCTGCGCTGCCTCGCACTTCGAGAACATCGAGCAGGGTGCTCGCGCACGGCACATCGACATCGACGCCTTGATGAAGGGGTCTGAACGGAAGCTGTCACCGCGGGTTGATTTCGCACGAAATAATCCGTCAGCGGCCGAAACGCAGTTTTTCATGCGTTTCAAGCAAAGAGGGCTGCTCAAGAAGCGAAATCTCGCCGAGCAGCCCTCTCGATCGTTTTCTCGTTGTCCGCCCAGATGGTCTTCATCGTATCGCCGAAGGTCTCATCGAGGTGCTGCAGGATGACGTCGAGATCGTGCGCACGATGTCGGCTCAAATCCTCGTCGGAGGCGGGCAGGCAGGCGTCGAGGACGAGGCTGCCGTCTTCCACCGTGTAGTACTGAACACCTTGTAGCGGCTGTTCATCTCGTTGATGTATGCCGCGAGGTCGCTCTCGTTCTTCTCGTTGACGACCTTGCTGCCCGACGATGACGCGCACAATACCGTAGATGGAGGCGTCGAGATGACGATGACGGGCGGGAACTGCCCCTTGATCTCCATCGAGGAGCGGTAGAGCACCGTACCGTACTCATCGCCGACTTCCTGCTTCTGGAACGCCTGAATGTCAAGCTCCTTGAGCATCGCGTCGAATTTCTCTGCCTTTTTCGGACTTGACGGCTTCCGTCTCGCTCTGCTGCTACTTTCTTCTTCGCGTCCTTTGTCTTCTAGCTTCGAGCTTTTCTTCTTTTTCGCCATGTGAACTCTCCTTTTTCCTTGTGGAAGATGAGCCGCGCCAAATTCCTGCAGCGGTCTCCGACATCTCGCGGGAAATCGCTTCCTGTCTCAAACATCCTTCGACGGCGCTTTTCAAGGAAGCGGCGCGCGAGATGACGGCAACAAAATCATCTGACCAGCTCATGGGCGCGCTACGAGCATCGAGGACGGGCAGAAGCCTCCTCCAGCCACGCGGCGGACGCGCCCTGCCAGTACGCCCCGCTTCGCCATGTCCGTCGTGCGGTACTCGTCGACGAGCACCACGCGCAAAATCAGGCACGGCCTCTTCTATGCGCTTCTTCGCTTCCCTGCTCGTCGTGCCGTTTCCAAGCACAAGAGTAGTGAACGCATACCCTAGAAGATTTATCGTTGATTTCAAGCGCGAGCTTAAGCGTCTCGATCACTTTTTGGAAAAAGCACCGTGCCGTGCACATCGAGAACCGCAAACCCGCACTTCTCGCGAGCCGGGATCGACGGCGGCGAGCGTCCCTGTCCTCCATCATTCGGACTCTCGCTCAACCTTGATGTTGAGCCGCAGAGGACCGAGTGCATCGGTGTCATCTCGCGCATAGGCGGAGAGGAGGATCATGCCGTAAAAGCGGTTCGAGTGTGCTGCGATGCCAGCCATCTGCTCGCCGTCGATGACGCCGACCGTGCCGCGGATCGGATCGGGCAGAATGCCGTGCGCCGAAGCGGCGGTTCACGCGCTTCAGAAGTCCATGGCGACTTCCTCCGATGCCTGCGCGCCGCCCGTTCCGTCAGACGGCACGATTGCGCGAGGACGAATTCGCCCTGCCGATAGATGATGCTGTTCGGATGCAGGTCGAGCGGCGCGCACGGCTTCGCCGCGCACGAGGTTGCCCGCTGCGACGATGCGCGACTACATGTCGCCCGGGCCTTGGCTATGCGTGCGACGGCGTCATCGACCTCGGGCGAGTATGCCCAGATCTCGCCGTCCGGCAGATCTTTGCCGAGTGTGCTGAGACGTTGCGGCTCGCGAGCTGTGCGAGTGCCGTGACATCGGCGCGCACATCGTCCTCGGGCCGTCCGCCCTTGATGACGCCCGCCGCGATGAGACCTCGCCCGCGCGATAGACGATGTCGCCCTCGCGGATGATCTCAAGCCCGCGGCGCAGCTCCTGCGTGCGCATTTCCAGCGCCTTCTTATCGCCGGCAAGCTGCGCGTTGCTCGTCGCAAGCGCCGCATTCTCCGTGCCAGCGTTTCGTTCGACCGCACCGAGCGCATCGTTTTCTGCCGCAAGTGTACTGGTTCAGCCCCATCGAGCGCGGCGTTTTCCTTTGCGAGCGCATCGTTCTTCGCTGCGAGCGCACGGTTGTCCCGCAGAAAGCTTTTCGGCTTCCTCCTCGAGCGAGCGTGCACTGCCTCCTGAGATCGGCGAGCGCCTTGTCCGCCGCCGCCTGCTCGGCGCGCGCCGCGTAAAGCTCGGCCGACGCATCCTGAGCTTTTCCTCCGTTTCCCGCATCGAGCGGTTGAGCTGCTCCATGCCGAAGAGCGCCGTGCGCACGTTTTCTGAAGCGGCGGCAAGGATGATGAACGTCAGCGTCGTGATGACGAAGCCCGTGACGATGGTGACGATGGTCGACGTGATGACGCGGCCTGAGGGCCGAAGAGCGACAAGCGCTTCTTGCCGACCTTCGTGCCCACGCGAGTCGCCGATGACGGCGATGACGCCGCCCGTGATGATCAGCACGAGTATCAGAGACGATCCCGACACATCAAGACATGCTCCTTTCTCTCGAGGGTTTTCCCCTTGCAAGCGCGGGAAAAATCCGCCTCTTTCCCTCAGCAGTGCGCCGCCCTCGCGCATCAGATACGCTCAATGAGAAGCCCCGCGACATTCGGCAGCCAGACGGCGTAGGCGGGGTTCAGTGCGCCCGACTGCCCGAGCGCCCCCGCGAGCGTCATCGAGAACGTAGTAGCAGAAGAAAGATCAAGAGGCTCAAGCCGATGCCGCGCGAGGAACTGCTGCGCGTCGGCTGGATGCCGAGCGACGCCGATGATGGCGAAGACGAGGCTCGCCATCGGAATCGTGATGCGCTGGTAAGCTCCGTCTCCAATTTCTTCGTATCGACGAACTGCGTGCGCATGAGTTTCGATCTGCTGACGCAGTCCTCATCAGTCAGCTCCTTCCGGCGCTTCTGCTCGCGCACGATGCGCCCGAGCCCAGCGCTGATGGGCAGCACCTGCTTCGTCGAAGCGCATCGTATGCTCCGACTTGCCGCCCGAAACCCTCGTAGATCGCTCCCCGATACATCGTCCACTGCGTGCCCTCCCACTTTCGCATAAGCGGCATCCTGCACGCAGTTCGTCTCGCCATGCTCGAACGACTGCAGCGTCACGCCTTCGAGCGTCTCCGTTGCAGCATCGTAGCGACTCGCGTACGCGAGTGCGCTGCATCTCGCCGTCGCTTGATCTCCTTGATAACGATGTGATCCTGCGACTTGGGTGCGGCGTTTCCTGGAATCTCGTGAGGCGATGACATTCTCATAGGCGTTGTTCGCTCGCGGCACGACATGCTCCGTGAAGAGGATGGAAAAGATGCTGACGACGACGCCGAGGCACGATGACGGGCGCAGCGATGCGCCAAAAGCTCACGCCGCACGACTTCATCGCCGTGATCTCGCTCGAACTCGACAGCCTGCCGAACGTCAAGAGTGCCGCCAAGAGCATCGACATGGGAAATGTATAGATGGCGATAGCGGGCAGGCTAAAGATGAACATCTTTACGACAGAGCCAAACGATGCGCCGTATTCCGTAATGTACTGTGCGATGCGAAAGAGTGTGCCTGAGCCAACGAATACGGCAGACGTGCCGCATATACCGAAGAAGAACGCGAGGCAGACCTCACGAAAGATGTATTTGTCCAAAAGTCGTATCTGCATGAGGACGCTCCTATAACGTGAAGTTGTCGCCGAGATAGAACTTGCGGCGAGATCGCTCGCGGCGATGGTCGCACTGTCCCTTCGAGGAGGATCTTGCCGTCGTTCAGGATGTAAGCGCGGTCGACGATGTGCAGCGTCTCGCGCACGTTGTGGTCGGTGATGAGGATGCCGATACCGCGCCTGCGCAGATACGCGATGATCTCCTGTATGTCGGCGACGGCAATGGGATCGACGCCGGCAAACGGCTCGTCGAGCAGGATGAACTGCGGCTCAATGGCGAGGCAGCGCGCGATCTCAACGGCGGCGCTCACCGCCCGAAAGCTCCGTGCCGAGACGGTTACGCTACATGGCGATGCGGAACTCCGCGAGCAGCTGCTCCATCTTCTCCCTGCGTTCCTGCGCGGAGAGCTTCGTCATCTCCAGGATCGAAAGGAGGTTTTCCTCGACGGTCATCTTGCGGAAAGATCGAGGGCTTCCGCGCGAGGTAGCTGATGCCGAGACGCGCACGCGCATACCGGGCATGTCCGTGATGCGCACATCGGAAACTGAAAGACGTCGCCCGAGGTCGGCCGCTCAAGCCCCCTGTGATCATGTAGAACGTCGTCGTCTTTGCCCCGCGCCGTTGGGGCCTAAAGCCCGACGATCTCGCCCTTGTCGACGCGCAGGGACACATGGTCGACGACACTGCGCCGCTTGAACGTCTTGACCAGATCTTTTCGCTTCCAGATGCAAGACCCTCCACCTCTCTTCTTATATTGAACCGTTCTTCTCATTCTACCGCAAGATTGCCCGTGTTGGCAAAGGTAAACCGTCAGATGCTTTGCTCTTGAGCATGTTATTTCCCTGATATGCCCAGGCGTTGCCATCGAGCACGCACTTGCCCTTGCCGTCCTCGGCTTTGGCAAAGTAGTCGACCGTATCGCCGCCGCCCTCAAGCTTCTCGGCGGACTGACGACATGCACGTTGCCCTGTGCCGCGGTAATGCTCTTCTGTCAGCCAGCCTTCCATGCGATCTGCCGTGAAGGTGCCGTCCGCCGTCGTCATCGTGCCGCCCGCCGGAACGAGCATGTAGTTTCGCCGACTGCGTAAATTCGGCGCGCGCGCCTGTAAACGTCTTATCCGCCTTCACGGCACGGACGTCACCTTCCGCGACGTAGCGATCCTTATCAAATACGGAGAGGCTTGCAGCGGTCAGACAAAGATCATCCTTCGTGATCTCTGCACCGCCCGTCGCATGGATGGCGTCGGCAGATTCGAGCGTCACGGTCTGTGCCGTCAGACGCATCGCATCGCGCACAGCGATGACGCCGCCCGTGATCTCGCCCTGCTGTGTCTTCGTGTTGTAGCTGGCTCTCGCCCTGTGATGGTCGCCGTGCCTCGCTTCAATGTAATGCCGCCCTCCGCCGTGATCTCGCCCGTCGCCATGTCGTAGCTGACGCTCTCTCCCTCCAGGACGATGGCTCATCCGCCGCCTGCAGCGCTGCCCGCATGTTCAGAGCTGCAGCCAAGGCGGCAGCTGCAGGTCGCAGCCTTCCCTTTCCTCTTCCCTCAATTTCGCTCCACTCCCCTTTTCAATCCGCGCCTTCTTGCCTTCACTTGCCACTCGCCGGAACCTCGCGAAGCCGTCTGAGCTTTCGATGCGCTCCGCGCTCACGCGAAGCTTCTCTTTATCCTGCGTGAGCAGGGACGTCGCCGACGGCGGCAGGCGTCTCCCTTTCTGACGACCAGATGACCTCTCGGCTCGTCAGGTGTATGCCGATCCGATGTCTCGATCCTCACGCCGCCGTCGACGGTAAGATCCTTCGACGTCAGATCGTAATGAGCACGAGGGCGCGGTGAGCTTCAGTTCGCGCCCGCCGTCCTCGCGAAAAACGCCTTCGATGTTTCTCGCCTCTGCCGCCTTGCCATCAGCATCCGCCTCGATCGATTCCGCCGTCAGCTGCCAGACGGTACGCCCGTCCTTCTCCAAGCTCAGCGTATTTCCCTCATAACGCAACGTGCGCGCAGGATCGTTCAAGGCCGGAACCTCGGGAACGAGAGCACTGCCCATGCGAGTGCAGCGGCGAAGAGGGCTGCGGCGAGGACTGCGAGAAAGAGTCTTCCCTATGCTTCATCTTTTCCCTCCTTGCAGCATCGCGCCGTGGCGCTTCTCCTTCTTCATCTCAGGGCGGCGTATTCCAGCGTTTCTGAAACCACAGCCACTGCGTCGGATTTTCGCGGATGACCTCCTCCATAAGGCGCGTCATGCGCACGGTCAGATCGTAGAGATCCTTTTTCCGTATCGCCCGTGTCGACGTACTCCATGCGCTCATAGACGCGCACCGTGTGCTGCCGTCAGGGGCGGCGCAGGATGAACGCGGGAACGACGGGCGCACGAAACTTGCGCGAAAAAGACGGCAGGTCCCAAAGGGCGTCGCAGCCGTCTTGCCGAGAAACTCGATGAAAGCGCCGCCGGGACCTGCATCCTGATCAGCGAGGGAAGCCGAGGATCTTGCCATTCTTCAAGGCGCGCCCCGCCGCCAAAAGTTCGCTCGTGCCGCGCGAAAAGATCTCCGCACCGATCGTCGCACGAAGATCATCGAGGACGCGCGAATACTCGGCATTCGGCTGCGTCTTAGCGATTGCCGTGACGGGCAGGCCCGACAGTGAGAAAGCGGCGGACAGCCACTCCCACGTGCCGATGTGACCCGTGAGGACAACGACGCCGTGCCCTTCGGCTAGCGCGTCTTTAAGGCGCTCCAGGTGCTCGATCTCGATGTATTCATGCAGGTTCTCTCGGTTGAGCTTCGGCATGTAGAGAATCTCAGCATGTTTTGCGCGAGGTTCACGAAGGAGGCGCGCACGATTTTCCGTGCTTCCTTCTCCGAGATGGAAAGCCCCGCATCATCTGGCGCACGGCACGCTCGCGCTGCTTCTGATGATCATATAATAGAGCCTGCCGAGCAGCGCGCCGAGTAAAGAGCAACGCGCCGTGCGGCAGGGAAGCGCAGCGCACGGCTCAGCGCCATCAACGAGTTGTGAGAGCATGAACATTCACCTGCTGTCTTCAGATATGTGAGATCTTGGGCGCTCGCGCGTCCGACCTCATATAACGCTGCATCGCCCTTGCCAAAGCCGTCATTGCGAGACGTTCGTGACCTTCGCCGACGCGGTGAAGCGTGCGACCACGCTCTCCCAGCGCCTCTGCGCCTTCAGAAGGAACTCGATGATCTCGCGCACAGCTCCCTGCCTCCCGGCTTTCCGGACACAAAGGCATGCGAGTCTCTGCACCTCGGCCACCGCATCAGCGGGCGCGGCAGGAAAGCCGACCTGCGCCATAACAGCGAGGTCGATGAGGGTCATCGCCGACATAAGCGACCTCATCATCTTGAAGAGCCATGGCGCTCCTTGATCTCATCATAGGGCGCTACGCTTGTCGGCGTGCCCGAGGTAGACATCCCCGATCTTCAACTCGGCGGCACGTCGGGATACAATGGCAGAGTCGCGCCCCTGTGATAATCGCCGTACCGAAACCTTCGTTCTGCCACTGGCATATGCCGAGACCGTCGCGCACATGGAACGGCTTCATCAGTTCGCCCATCTCGCCCGTATAGATGCCGCCATCCGTCAGGACACCGTCGACATCGAAGATGAGGAAGCGCACGACGCGCACGCTCCCTCGCATCTGCAGAAAGAATCATTTCAGACCAGCTTCCTTTCACCACGTCGTAGATTGCCAGCACTTCTTCCAAAAGCTCTTCGAGCTTGTCGAGGTAGAGGCTGTTCGGGCCATCGCAGAGCGCCTCCTCAGGATTGTCGTGCACTTCCATGAAAAAGTCCGTCGACGCCAGCGGCGACGGCGGCGCGTGCCAAAGGCTCGACGAGATTCGCGGTTGCCGCCTGACGACGTGCCCGCGCCGCCCGGCAGCTGCACGCTGTGTGTCGCATCGAAAGATGACGGGAGCACCAAACGTGCGCATGATGGGAAAACTGCGCATGTCGACGACGAGTTGTTGTAGCCGAACGAGGCGCCGCGCTCCGTCAGAAGGATGTCGAGCAGCCGCCCTCGTGCAGTTTGTCGACGACGTTGCCCATGTCGCGCGGCGCGAGGAACTGCCCTTCTTGACGTTGACGACGCAGCCGGACTTTTGCCGCCGCGTAGATGAGATCGGTCTGGCGGCACAGGAACGCGAGGGATCTGCAGCACGTCGACGACCTTCGCCGCCGGCGCGATCTGCGACTCCTTGTGGACGTCGGTCACGACGGGCACATCGAGCTCTTCCTTGATCGCCTGCAGCATTTCGAGCCCTTCTAAGCCCCGGACCGCGGAAGCTGTTGAAAGACGAGCGGTTCGCCTTGTCGAACGAGGCCTTGAAGATGTAGGGGATGCCGAGCCTCGCGGTGATTTCCTTGATCGTGCGTCCGATCAAAAGGCAGCGCTCCATCTCCTCAGGACACACGGCCCCGCCATGAGCACGAGCGGGCTTCCCCCGCCGATCGTGAAATCTCTGACCTTCACCTTGTTCATCATCATAGTACCGCCTTTCTCTTGGGGAGTCACGGATAAACTCAACTGCCCAGCTTCACACATCCGAGCGACCTCATTTTTATCAGCAAAATTCTTAAAAACAATTAAACGATTCGCTGATAGATTCCTTGCGCCATATCGTTTTGATCCGAAACACATTTTCTTACGCCAGCCCCTGCTCGCGATAAATCTTGTTCACGAGCGCGAGATCTTCCGGCGTATCGACGCCGACGAAGCGGCAGTCTGTTTCAGCACGCGGATGCCGTAGCCGTTTTCCAGCGCTCGAAGCTGCTCCAGCGACTCCGCCCTCTCCAATGGCGTCGGCTCAAGGCGTGCGTAGCGCAGCAAAAAAGTCGCGCCGATAGGCGTAGATGCCGATGTAGCGTACACGGGGCCGGCCGCTGCACGCGGATAGGGGCACGAGCGAGCGCGAAAGTAGAGCGCGTAGCCGAGCTTGTCCACGATGACCTTGACGTTGTTCGGATTGAGCTGCTCCGCCGCGTCGTCCATACGCACCATGACGGTCGCCATCGGCAGGTTCTCGTCCATCTCGAAAGGCGCGATGAGGTCATCGATCACGGCAGGTTCGATCAGAGGCTCGTCGCCCTGCACGTTGACGATGAGGTCGACCTCAGGGTATGCCTCTGCCACCTCGGCGAGCCGATCCGTGCCCGTCGGATGGTCGGCACGCGTCAGGAGCGCCTCGCCGCCTTCCGCTCGCACGACATCGTAGATGCGCTGGTCGTCCGTCGCCACGATCACCTTCTCCGGGCTTTTGCGCGCGGTTCGCACGCTCCGAGGACGCGGCAGATCAGCGGTTTGCCGCAGACGTCGGCGAGCGGCTTGCCCGGCAGACGCGTCGACGCGTAGCGCGCCGGAATCACGCATAATGTCCTCATGTTTCTTCTCCTCCCTCGCAAGGCAGTGGTCCTTTCCTGCAGATGTGCAGCGAGCATATCCTGAAACTCCTCTGCCCCTCCTGGAACGTGACCTCGACGCAGATGACGAATACGAGGGATCGGCACCTTCGCCTCGATGATCGTCAGCGGGATCTTCACGGCGTCCTTCTCCGTGATGACGATGGCTTCCGCCCCGAGGGAGATCGCCTGATCGAGGACGTCCTGCAGTTCCTTCGTCGTGTACTCGTGGTGGTCGGGGAAGCGCAGGCTTTCGACGATCTTTGCGCCGATGTCGAAGAGCGTCTGCTCGAACGACATCGGATTGCCGATGGCGGAGACCGCCATGACGCGTTTTCCCGCAAGCGTCTTGATGTCGACGCCCTCGCCTGCGATGTCGCGATGCCAATCCTTGAGGTTGACGAAGCGGCGCGGCTGATGGATGCTCTCCATGATCAGCGCCTTTTCGTTGTACTTGCGTATCGTGTTCTTGATGTGCTCGCGTGAGACGCCGACCGCCTGATCGACCTTGGTCAGAAAGGCACACGTCGGCGCGCTCTGATGTGCGAAACAGGCTCTCGAGGCGTGCCGCGCGGCAGCTGTAGCCGTTGCCGAAAGACGTTGACCGCGTCGACGAGCAGGATGTCCATGTCGCGGGCGAGCTGCCAGTGCTGGTATCCATCGTCCAAGATCGCGACCTCCGCGCCGAAGTGCTCGATCGCGTACTGCCCCGTAGCGATCGTTCGGCGCCGATGAGCACAGGCACTTCAGGCAGATGCTTGGCGAGCATGAAGGCTTCGTCGCCCGCCTCAGTCGCGTCCATGTAGAGCTTCTGCCCATCGGAAACAATGCCGACGTCGCCGCGCCACTTCGCACGGTAGCCGCGATTCAAGATGACGACGCGATATCCCATGTCGCGGATCGCCGCCGCCAGGTACTGTGCGGTCGGCGTCTTCCCATGCCGCCGACCGTGATGTTGCCGGGAGGCTGATGACGTAGCAGGAGAGATGCTTGCGCTTGAAAAGTCTCGCCTTGTAGCCCCCAGAGTTTCAAGTTCACGAGTTGGCGGTAGATGAGGGAAAAACTGTAGAGCGTCCCCATGACGACGCGCAGACCAAAAGCCATCGGCATGACGGCGGCGCATGAGGTCGGTGACATAGGGTGCGGAAGTTTTCAACGCGCTCCGTCGTGCGCACCTTTGCCCGCATTCTCGCCCTGCTCGAAGTCCTCCAGAAGTCATGCAGGAGCACAGCCGTCTTTCGGGACGCGCCCTTGTTCTCGCCGATGATGGCGAGCGTCTGCGCGCTCCATGCGCCGCCGTTCCCTTCGTCCTCAAAGAGCCTGCAGACAGCTGTGGAAAGTTCTTCTCCATCGTGCACCGTGATGCAGGCGTTCCTCTTCGTGAAGAGTATGTGTATCCTTGAAGTTGAACATGTTGGCCCGACGATGATCGCTTGCCGTGCGCCGCAGGTCCGAGATGTTGTGACCGCCGTGCGCGATGGGGCTGCCGCCGACGTAGACGACGTCGCCGATGCTATAGACCTTGCCGAGCTCACCGATCGTATCGAGGATCACAATGTCGTGATCTTCGCTCGGCTCTTTCAAAAGTTCTGTACGGCGCGCGACGGAAAATCCCCTGTGCCTGCAGAGCGTGGCGACTTCCGTCGTGCGCAGAAGCTCCCTCGGCGCAATGATGAGCTTGGCCTCGGGGAACTTTTTCCCGGAGTGCGGCAAACGCCTCGAGGACAGGGCGTCTCCTCACCGCGATGCGTGCTGCCTGCGAGAAAAATGCCACCATTCTTGCGAAGTCCCATTTCACGCAGGAGCTTTTCCTTCTCCGCGAGGCTCACGTCCGTGTACGTCTGATCGAATTTCGTATTCCCCGTGACGGTTACAAGCTCGGGCGGTGCGCGAGGCGCATGATGTACTCGGCGTCGATGGGTGACTGCATGGCGAACTTTCGGACCGTGCCGATCATGTCATCAAGGACACTGTGCAGATGCTATGGCGCTTGACGCTCTTGTCGCTGATGCGCCCGTTGACCATCATGACGGGAATCTTGAGCTTCTTCGCCATCCGCAGGAAGTTCGGCCAAAGTTCCGTCTCGACGGGCATGAAGACGCGCGGATGGATGCGGCGCAGGATGCTGCCGGCGCGCCACGGCAGGTCGAGCGGGAAGTAGATGATGCTGTCCGCATCCTGATGATGCGATTCGCCATCTCGTACCCCGCCGTCGTGACAACGGATACGAGGATCGGGCTCTTCGAATTCCTTGTGGAACTCGCGGATCAGTGGGCTGGCGGCGACGATCTCGCCAACGGACGCCGCATGAACCCATACAGTTCTTCTTCGCCACCTTGTCGAGCGCGTGCTCAGGAAAGAAGCCGAGGCTCTGGCGCACGCGCTCGACGAAGCCGCGCTCACGCACGGCGCGCACGAGGAACACGGGTATGATGAGGACGACGGCGAGGATCGCCGCGAGATTATAGAGTAACCGCATATTTCCTCTCCTTCATGTAGCAGGGCTGCAAAGCCCTTCGCCCTTCTTCTCGCCTTCTCCCTCGCCTCGGAACTGGATATTGCAGAGCGTGCTGTAAAGCCCGCCCGCCGCCAGAAGTTCCTCATGCGTTCCCTGCTCGACGATACGCCCGCCGTCGATGACGTAGATGCAGTCGGCGTTGAAGATCGTCGACAGCCGGTGCGCGATGGCAAAGGACGTCCCTGCCCACCATGAGCTTGTCGAGCGCCGCCTGCACGATCTTTTCGCTCTCCGTATCGAGCGCCGACGTCGCCTCGTCGAGGATCAGGATGCGCGGATTCTTCAGGATGGCGCGTGCGATCGCGATGCGCTGACGCTCAGCCCGAAAGATTCAAGCCGCGTTCGCCAATCTTCGTCTCATATCCTTCGGGGAAGCTGCAGGATGAATTCCTCGGCGTTCGCCGCACGCGCCGCCTCCTCGATCTCCTCATCCGTCGCGTCGAGCCTGCCATAGCGGATGTTTTCGCGCACGCTGCTCGAAAAGAGCATCGTTTCCTGCGGCACGATGCCGATCTGCTCGCGCAGGGAGTCGAGCGTCACGTCGCGCACGTCGTGACCGTCGATCTCGATCACACCTTCGTTCACCTCGTAGAAACGCGGGATGAGGTTCGCGATCGTCGACTTGCCCGCGCCCGAAGGACCGACGAAGGCGACGAGCTGGCCAGGGACTCGCCTCAAGCGACACATGGGAGAGCGCGGGAGCGCCCTCCTTGTAGGGAAAAGGACACGTCCTGACGGCGACGCGTCCTTCGATTTCGGGCAGCGGAACGGCACCTTCCCTGTCATGAATCGTCTCTTCCATATCGATCACGTCAAAGACGCGATCGGCCGCCGCCATCGCACGCTGCACGGTGCCGTAGATGCGGCTGATGCGCTTGACCGGGTTCGCGAGATTCACGGCATACGTCAGAAACGCAACGAGAGCGCCTGCCGTCAGATCGCCTTGCACAACCCTCGTAGCCACCGATCCACAAGATAAAGGTGACCGTGATCGCCGCTAGAACTCCACGGTCGGGGTCAGGAGACTCGTCAGCTGCACGTTCTTCATCTCAGCCTGGAAATTCAACTCGTTCTGCCGATGAAAGCGTTCAATCTCGTAGCGCTCGCGCACGAAGGACTTGACGACACGCACGGCAGAGATGCTTTCCTGCAGAAGCGAATTGATGTCGGCAAGCCTTTCCTGTATGACGATGCCCGACTGCTTGAGCTTTTTGCCAAAAATATTCATCGCTTGTCCGACGAGCGGCACGGTGATGAGCGTGATGAACGTGAGCTTCCAGTCGAGATAAAACATGAGCACGATGGAGCCGACAAGCACGGAGCTCTGTCACAAGCTCGATGAGCTTATCGACGAGCGCGTTCTGCAGCGCCTGCACGTCGTTCGTCACGAAGCTCGCGATCTCCCCCGTCTGATGGCGGTCGAAATAGGCGAGCGGCATGCGCTGGAACTTCTCGAAGAGCGCCTCGCGGATGTCGATGACGACGCGCTGCCCAACGAAGGAAACGAGGTAGCTCTGCCCATAGTAGAATATGCCGCGGAAGAAAAAGACGACGACGATGCCGACCGCGATGAGGTTGAGCATCGCCATGTCGCGCTCCATGAGCACCTTGTCTATCATGTCCTTGATGATCCACGGCACATAAAGGTTCGCTGCCGCCGCAAGCACGATGCAGACGATGGCAAACGCCAGATGCTTCACATGGGGCCGTATGTAGTTCATCAAACGGATGTAGTTCTTCATGCTTCCCTCTCGTTTCCCCTTCCTGCGGCCGCCGCGAGCACATGCGCCGCGACGCGCACGGAAGCGCCCGGAGGCCCGAGCTGCAGCACGGCGACCTTGAGACGCGCCATGACGGAGTCACGCTGCGGCTCGCCCTTATAGAGCTTCGCAGCTTCCTCGGCGATGCGCTCCGGCGTCACCTCGTCCTGCAGCAGCTCCGGCTCCGCCTCCTCTCCGAGGATGATGTTCGGCAGGCTGAAATGGTCGATCTTCACGAGCATCCTGCCGATGGCGTAGTTGAGCCTGCCCATGCGGTAGCAGACAACGGCGGGCAAATCCATCAGCGCCGCTTCCATGACGACCGTACCCGATGTCGCTATGGCGAAGTCGGCGACGCCCATGAGATCGTAGACGTGCTCCTCCGTCAGTTCGACGGAAGCGCCCGACTTTTCGATATGGCGCTCGAGCTCCCGGCGCTCCAGTCCCGGCGCGACGGGCAGAAAAAGCGCGTCTCAGGGCGCTTCTCCTTCAAGATCCGCACTGCCTTGAGCATGTCAGGGCAGGGAGAAACGAGATCTCCTGCCGGCGGCTGCCGGGCAGGAGCAGCGCGGCACGCTCGCCGTCCTGAGTCCGAAAAAGGCGCGCGCCGCCTTCGGCTCCATGTCGGCGCGTACGGTGTCGACGAGCGGGTTGCCGAGGAAGGAGACGTTCGCGCCCGCCGTGACGTGAGGGGCCGATCTCGTGATGGAAGATCGTGACGATCTCGCCGGCGATCGCCGCGCACTTCTTCGCACGCCCCTGCGCCATGCCCAAGCCGACGGTGGGATGTGGGAAAAAGACGGGGACGCCGAGCGCCTTCGCCTTCGCCGCAAGCCGCCAGTTGAAGTCAGGATAGTCGATGATGAGGAGGAGGTCAGGCTTTTCCTCGCGCATGGACTCGACGAGCGTCTTTTCCAACTGCAATAGGCGGCCGAGTCCCAAGACAACCTCCCACACGCCCATGATGCTGTAGTCGCGACAGTCGCGCACGAGGGCACGCCTGCCTCCGCCATCTTGGCTCCGCCGAAGCCGAAAAAGCTTCACGTCCGGCTCCATCTCCAGCATTTCTTTCGCGAGGCGTGCGCCGTGCAAATCGCCTGACGCCTCGCCCGCCGACATCATGATCTTCATCTTGCCCCTCCTCTTCGAAAAGCACGGACAAACACCGCCCAGTCTTCACGCATCTGCCATCTGCGCAAATCTAGGGACTCAATTTCGCCAGCGCTTCTTTAAGCCGAAAAAGCGCGAGGATGCAGATCTTGCATCCACCGCGCAAATCGTCAAATCGCCGCGATCGCTATGCCGTTTTCGTCAGCGAGCGCCGCGACCTTCGCCTGATCGACGACGAGCACCTGCCCGCCTCGATGGCGAGCTTTCGCCCCGGCGGCGATCATCGACTCGATCGTCGCCGTGCCGATCGCCGGCACATCGAAAGCGCATGTCCTGCTGGGGCTTCGCCGCCTTGCCGACGGCAGCGCCGCCGCCCGAAAGCTCCCCGCCGCGCCTTATGCAGGCGTCCGTCCCCTCGATCGCTTCGAGCGCCATGACCGCCTTCGCCTTGACAACGGCGGTCTGTCCGATGTCGAGCCGGCCGATCTCCTTTCGCCATGGCGAGCGCCATTTCCATATCGGCGCGTTCCTCTGCGGTAGGTTCACGCTTCGTCAGCGTGCCCGCAGGCGGCATCAGCGTCTTTAAAGAGCCGTCTGATCGAAGGCTTCAAGCCTTCCTTCGCAAGCTCCTTGACGAAGGCGAGCATGATCGTGTCATCCTTCTTGTCGGGCAGCGACATCAGGGAGCTGCATCATGCGCATGTCGGGCTGCTCGTAGCTGTCCGCGAAGAGAAGCTCCTTCGTAACCTTGCCAGAAGCGTCACCTTCGTCACGCCGCGCTCCTTGAGGGTAGTCGATGATCGCGCCGAGCTGTGCGACGTTGATCGCGCGATGATCGGAAGCGACTTCCGCAAGTTCTTTATCCGTGCCCGCGAGAAGCGAAACGGCGCTCACCTCGATGCCGAGCGCCTTCGCCGCCTGTGCGCAGACGACTGGCAGTCGCCCTCACGCCGGCCAAAAGACCGATCTTTTCCAAAGATTTTCCCTCCGATTTCTATTCGTTCTCGCGGCGCTCGCGGCAGATGCCGCGATCCACGTTGCGCAGGAAGCGCAGGAAATGTTCGACCTCTTCGGACGTCTCGACCTCCTGCTCGATGACGGCGATCGCCTGTGCGAGGCTCAAGCCCGAGCGGAAGAGGATCTTGTAGGCGCGCTTGATATTTCGCCGCGCCTCGACCGCGATGCCCGCACGCGCGATGCCCACGCTGTTGAGTCCGACGACGCGCGCGGATGACCGTCGACGATCGTATAGGGCACGCAGTCCCGCACGATCTTCGACATGCCGCCGATCATGACGTTGCGGCCGATCTTCACGAACTGGTGAATGCCGCATGCCGCCCAGAACCGCGCGATCTTCGACAATGGCGTGACCCTGCGATCATCGCCGCGTTCGACATGATGACGGATTGCAACGACGCGGTTGTGCGCGACATGCGTGCAAGCCATGAGCAGGCTGTCGCTGCCGATGCGTCTCCTCGCCCTCGCCCGTCGCACGGTGGATGCTCGAATACTCGCGGATCGTCGTGCGGTCGCCGATGATCGTATAGCTCTTTCTCGCCCTTGAATTTCAAGTCCTGACGGGCTCCGCGCCGACCGAAGCGAACTGAAAGATATGGCTGTCTTTGCCGATGCTCGTCCAACTGTTGATGACGGCATGCGGCTCGATGCGCGTGCCCTCGCCAATCGAGACGTTCGCTGACACGACGGCGTGCGCACCGACCCTTGACGTTCTCAGCGAGCGTCACATTCTCTTCAATCACAGCATACGGACCGATCTCACGCCCTTCGCCACATGGGCACGAGGGCTTACGACCGCTGTTTCGTGGATATATGCCACTACTTTGCTGTCCATCATTTTTCCACCCCTTTATTCCACTCGAAAAAGAGCTGACAGGATTTTCAATCTATGCTTTCATAGAAATCGCTGAAACTATCCGCGATTCCTGTGCGGATAAAGCGCCATATTGTTATAATCCTGCAAATCCTGTCGTTTTTTGCCTGTGATATTCAGGCAAAATCGGCAATTTTCGGGGGTTGATAAAAGACTGGCACTCATTTTCCCGGCAAATCTGCCCCTTAAGAGAGATTTTCAGCTCTTTGCAGGGCAAAGGTGAAAGTCCGCTGGCGACGAGCACACCGTCGACGTAGCCGTCGGCATGAAGCTTGCCAAAGTCGCCGTGCACCTTCGTGATCTTCGCCTTCGTCACGAGCTGATCGCCGGGCACGACGGGCTTCTTGAACTTCACGCCCTCCATGCCGCCGAAGAGCGCGAGCTTGCCGCGGTTCTCCTCGGGATAGAGCATCGTGATGCCGCCGACCTGCGCCATGGCCTCCAGAAGGAGCACACCGGGCATGATCGGCGAGCCGGGGAAATGACCGCGGAGAAGTCTCCATCATCGTCACACACGTGATGCCCGTCGCCGACTCGAACGGCACGAGTTCGATGATGCGGTCGACGAGAAGCATCGGCGGGCGATGCGGCAGGGATCTTCTGAATTTCATGATGTCCAAAATCATATAGTTTTCGCTCTTCTTTCTGTAATTGAACCGACACGAAACGCACCGGATTTCACCGTAAGCAGAAACACCTTTCTGCGCTTTCACTCAGCGAGGTGCAGAGCGCCTTCGCGAGCTGCGCGTTCAGCGCGGCCCGACTTCACGGCGAGAATATGCCCTCGTGACGAAGCCCGCGAGACGCAGATCGCCGATGAGGTCGAGGATCTTGTGGCGCATCAGCTCGTCTGGGGAAGCGCAGCTCGTTGAGCCAGCGCTCATCGTTGTAGACGATAACGTTTTTCAAGCGTGCCGCCGGGTCCGAGTCCCGCTTTCTTCAGCGCCTCGACCTCGCCTCATAAGCAATCGTACGCGCAGGGGCGATTTCCTTCGTAAAAGCGTCCTCTCGAACGAGGAAATCCCTGGTACTGCTGTGCCGACGAGCGCATGCTCGTTGAGCGACGTAAAAGCTCACGCGCAGGCCGCCGCCATAGGGAACGGCAACGAGGAAGCGTTCGCCGTCGTCGATGCGGTAGACGCGGTCGATGACAATCTCCTGCCGCTCCTTTTTCCTGCTGCACCTTCCCCGCTTCTTTCAAAAGAGAAAAAGACGAGCGAGGAGCCGTCCGCGACGGGAGGCTCCTCGGCGTCGAGTTCGACAAAGCAGTTGTCGATGCCGAACGCCGCGAGCGCACTCATCAGATGCTCGACCGTGAAGACGCGCACGCCGCCCTCAGAGAGCGTCGTCGCGCGCACCGTCGACGTCACATGCGGCGCGGTCGCGCGAATCTTCGGCTCGCCCGCAACATCCTTGCGCACGAAGACGATTCCCGCATCGACGGGCGCCGGCAGGAGCGAGAGATGCACGAGGACGCCGGAATGAAAGCCCCACGCCGTCGTAATCGACGCGCCGGGCAATCGTCGTCTCGAAAGGGCACGAAATCCTCCTCCGCTGGAAAATGCAAAAAGCCGGCAATATAGAGCCGCAGCTGCCAATATGCGCCCTCCGTTTCAACGTTCTATTATTGTACCATGAGCGAGTCAAGCCGAAGGCGCGAGACTGATTAGCTGAGGCTCTGGTAGGGCAGACGCACTATGTCCACAAAGTGGACGTTTGTGCGTGTAGCTTACTGAGTCCCGAGAGGTCAAGCCGAGACGCAGGCCGATTGCTGAACTTCGTTAAGGACGGCGCACAATGTCCACGAAGTGAACGTTTGTGCGTGTAGTTTACCGCGAAACTTAAGAAGTCAAACCCGAAGAGTGCAGGCTGATTAGCCAGGTTTCTGTGGGCGGCGCACTATTCATCCTTCCTGCTCGCCTTTTGGCAGCGCAAAATTCACGGGCAGCTCTTCGATGTCCGTTTCCAGACGCCGATAGTGGACGCCGGCAGCGGCGAACTATGCGCTTCGAGGCGCGCGTGCTGTCGGTCGCCGCGTACTTGTCCGACAGGGTAGATGACCTCCCTGATGCCGCTTTGGATGATCGCCTTGCAGCACTCCGTTGCACGGAAGAGCGACGTGTAGATGCGGCAGCCCTTTCAAGGATGTGCTCGCGTTCATATGGCGTTCAGCTCGGCATGCACGACATAAAGGCACTACTTGTCGCCGGAACTCGCCCGTGCTGCCCCACGGAACTCCGCATCGGAGCAGCCGTTGGGCACGCCGTTGTAACCGACGCCGACGATGCGCTTATCCTCGTTGACAATGCAGGCGCCGACCTGCGTGTGCGGATCCTGCTGCGGTAGCTTGGAAAAAGGGCGATGCCCATGAAGTATTCATCCCACGATATGACTGCATGGCTTTTCCTCCCTCGCATCTCAGGCGATTCCGCCGCGTCGTCTCGCGGCAGCCGTCGATCGCTTCCCGCTCAGATACACGTCCGTGCCGCCCGCCGCTCCAGCGTCGGCAGAACCGTGCCCAGAAGGGCGCGCAGGCCATCGGCAGCGGCGTACGTTCGGCGATCTTTTCGCTTCCTCGCCCTCCCGATTGCGAGGAGTTTCCCCGCATCCTGCGCCATCTTCTCATGCAGCGCACGCGCCTCGGCGAGAGCCGGCAGGAATCTTGCCGTCCCAGCTCCGCGTCCTGCCGTGCGCCTTGCCGCCTCCTCCAGACGCGCCGCCGTATCGGCGAGCGCACGGCGCCGTGCGGCTTTCCTGTGCGCTCGCACCGCCCCGCCTCGATGGCCTCGGCCGCCTTTGGAGACGTCGCCGGCGAGCGCCGTCAAAGCTCTGCCGCATTCGTGGAAAGCTCGTCCGCATCCTCCGACAGGCGGCGCACCGTCGGCGACAGCGGCGAAGCGCCTGCCACATCGCCCGCACGCGCCGCCTCGACCGCCGCGTTGAACGCGAGGAGGTTCGTCTGCCTGCAAGCTCCGCGACTTCGGCGAGCGTATCGCCGATCGCCGCCGCACGCTTTTTCCCAGATCGCGCGCCATCTCGTCCGCCGCCTTCAACTCCTTCGCGAGCGCGTTCAGTGCGCTCTGCCGCATCGTGCGCCGCCCTTCGGCTCTCGCCGAAATTGACGGCGCACTTCTTCGGCTTCTTCGCGCTTCGTCCGACGCATCTTTCGTCCATGCCGTCCGCGGCTTCGGCGAGCACCGAGCCGCTTTCTCCGCCCGCCCTTCAATGCCCCCTGCTTGTGCGAGAGCCGACTCCATCGCCTGCGCCTGTTCCTGCGCCCCCGCGAGAAGTTTCGTACAAAAGACCCCATGCGCGAAAGCGTCTCCGATGGCACGGCCTCGAACGCTGCATCTCTTTTGAGCGTCCCAATTCCTGCGCGGCAAACGCTTCACCAGCAGGAACATCCGAGACCTCGGCAAGGAGGCCTGTTCCTCTTCTTTCTGCCCCGGCAGGGAGGGCGATGCGCCCGGCATAAGCGGAGCAGAAGCCCTCAATCCCGTGAGCACGAGCAAGAGCAGCGCAGCCCTGCCAGAGTCATGGAGTTCGTCAATCGCGCCGAGCGAGCGTTCCTCCTCCGCCTCAGGCACGCCGACGAAGATCATGCCGACCGCCTCGCCGTCCGCATCGAAGAGCGTACGATACGAACCGATGGGTCGCCTGCCGCCGAAATCGGAGCGGCCGAGATACGGCGTGCAGCCCGTGAGCACGATCCTCGTGACAGCGGCGTCCGCCTTCGTCCCGACAAGTCTCTTGCCGCTCGTCTCATACGTCGAGGATGCGACTGCATCGCCGACGAAGAGCGCGACGTCCGATCCCGTAACCTCTTTCAAGCGATCGACGAAACTGCCATTGTCGTTGAGCAGTCTGCCTCCTTGTAGATGCGTCCGTCCTGCACCGTCCAATCGCCGGGATGCGTCGAGTCGATCAGCAAGAGAATGCCGCGCATGTCAGCGTCGACCTCTCCTTCCAGATCGTCGCGTTCGACGTGCGTGCGCTATCGTAGGCGCGATAGCCGAGCGCGAGAACGCTGCGAGAAAAAGACCGCAAAAGGACGACGCCGCGCCCTCAGTCGCGCTGCGTCATCCTTGCTCTGAAAAGAATCGGGAAAGGCTTTTTCTTGTCGTTCTGCATATCAGCGAACCACCATGACGGGGCAGTGGACGTGCTGCAGTACATACCGGCTGACGCTGCCCATCAAGAAGCCCGTCAGACGGCCGAGACCGCGGCTGCCCATGACGACGAGGTCGTAGCCTTCATCGTCCGCCGTCTCCACGATGACCTCGGCGGGCGAGCCAAGTTCCACTACACTGTTCGTTCGGATGTCTGCGGCACTTCTCGCAGGATTTTTCGCCAGTTCCTTGTAAGCGCCCTCCTTTCAGAGCCGCAGGATCATAGCCGTCCATGCTCACGCGCTCGAAGGCCCGCGACCTCGGCATTGAGATCGACGACCGAGAGCAGCACGAGCGTCGCCCCCTGCAGCCGCGCGATGTGCGCCGCCTGCCGCACGGCCTGCTGCGCCCTGCTCGAACCGTCATAAGGCACGAGAATCCGCCGGATCTCGCTCGTCCTTAAAATCATCATCTTGCTTACCTCCAGAATTTCCCAAACTCCCATAAGTGTTTTTTATTTCGCCAACGAAGGAAAAATTCTCTTTTTTTCTGCGGCTTAGCTGCCAATTTCTCGCCCCGCTGCGTTGATTAAACAATGTCGCTCGCCGTCACAAACTAAGCAAACGCCCGCCGGGCAACAGGCGGGCGATCTCTTCCGCCAACGCATCGATATAACCGTAAAAGTGATTCGTGCGCACGGCAAACCATTCGACAGCGGCAAGGATGCGCTTCTTTGTACGATCATCCTCGTCTTCTGCACTCTCCACGCCATCAAAAGCCGTCCGCACCACGCTGTGCAGGCGCAGACACGCCGCCCTCATCGAGCGAGGCATCCACAAGAAGCAGGAACTCCAGCAGCTTGTAAAGCACGACGAAGACCTCATAGTTTGCCAGAAAGCTCGTGCCTCCTGTCAGAGGGTAGCGTCCGAGCATAAATTCATTGACGAGCCAGTTTTTCCAAAAGCATTGCCGTACTTTGAAAGGATGCCTTCGCATATTGTCTGCGTCGTTCCAAAAGCGGCGATGCTGCTTTTGCCGAGCCTGCGTCGCGCCCGTATGCGCCGCATCTGCCCGTTCTCCGCCGCGTCGCCATCCCTTCGCCGAAGGCTCTGCGAATCCTCGCCAAATATGCTCGCCGTTTCGGGCAAATCATCTTCCGTCGCCTTCGCCAGAGCAGGAAGAGCCGTTGGAAGAAGCGCAAATACAGCGCCGCATCGAAGGATTCGTCGCGAGAAGACTTTGCCTCCCCTGCGGCGGCATCGGCGATGGCGGCGGCATCCTTGTCAGTTCTTCCGCCGCCCCTGCTCGACATACGCTTCGGCACGCGCGAGCAGGAGGTCCGAGCGCCGCGAGACGCGCGTCGAGCGAGAGGCGACGCTCGGACAGAGCGCGATTCCGGCAAGCTGCAGGCTGCGGAAGGCCGCCGCCGACAGCGGTGCGCCAAAGCGGCGTGCGGTCAACATAATCGGGGCGCGGTGCGGCGACTTCCATCCACTCGAACGCCAGCGGCTCTCGGCAAACAAGACTTCCTCTGCCGCCACAGGGACGCAGCTTGGGACACAGGGGCGCGGTCGAGCGTATCGCCAACCTCGTGCATCTTGCGTGGATACTCAGCGCAGACGTCGGAGATCGCGCCGATGCCAAAGCGTCGGTGCAGCGAGCAAAGTCCGTCCTCGCGCAAAAACGCAGCGTCCGTCTTCGTGGCGCATGATCCAGCCGCCCGTCGCCTCGCTGCGTTCCAAGCCTTTTTCAATTCGTGCAGAGCTCCGGCCGCCTCATAGCGCGCCAATGTCGCCGCATCGAGCGCGACGCCCCACTCGCGCAGCAGCAGGGCGAGCCGCATCGGCTGCCGTCGCAGACGAAGCGGCGCATGTAAACGGGCTGCAGGGCACAGTCGCGGCGCGGCGGCAGGCGCGAAGATGGACGCAGCGCCCTTCCCGTCGCCTTCATCGCTCTCCAGCCCCCGTGCCGCAGTCCTTTTCAAGCACTCATCCTGCCGATTCACGCCTCCGCCTCCTCGAAGTAGGTGGCGATCTGCGCCTCCATGACGTCGCCGACGTCCTCGCCTGCCCGCCATGCTTTCGCCCAATCGACGGTATGCGCGATCGCCTCCTCGATGTGCCAGCGCGGCTGCCAGCCGAGACGCGCCTTGATGCGCGAGGTCGAGCTTCAGGAAGCCCGCCTCGTGCGGCGCGGAGCACTCCTCCTCAGCACGCCACGAAGCACCCTCGCCCCAAGCGCGGCAGAAGAGCTCGGCCAGCTCGCCCGTCGTCACGCAGTCGGAGTCCGCAGGCCCGACGTTGCAGCTTCCGACGAGCGACGCATCGCATGCTTGCGCGTGCGCGATGCGTAAATACGCAGAGAGGGCTCCAAGACATGCTGATAGGGCCGCGTCGATGCGGGATTTCTGAGGACGACGGCGCGCCCTTCGCTCGCCGCGCGGATGCAGTCGGGCACGATGCGCTCGGGCGAAAAGTCTCCGCCGCCGATGACATTGCCCGCGCGCGCCGTCGAGATGCGCACGCCGCCGTCCGCGAAGAAACTCTGACGATAGCTCGCCGTCACGAGCTCCGCACAGCTCTTGCTGTTCGAGTACGGGTCAAAGCCCATGAGCCGCTCGTCCTCGCGGTAGCCCCATTCCCATTCCTTGTTCTCGTAGACCTTGTCCGTCGTCACATTGAGAAAAGAACGGACCGTATCGCTTTCCCGCACACATTCGAGGACGTGTGCCGTTCCCATGACGTTCACGGCATACGTCTCGACGGGCGTGCGGTAGCTCTCGCGCACGAGCGGCTGCGCTGCAAGATGCACGACGATCTCGGGACGAGCCTCGCGAAAGGCCGCGCGAAGAGATGCGAGATCGCGCATCACCCTCGATCGAGCGCATGGATTCCGCCAGCTTCAGCTTCTCAAAGAGCCGTGCGCCATCCGCCGTCGGCGAAGCGAGCGAAAATCCTGTAAGATGCGCTCCTGCGCCGAGCAGCAGTTTCGAGAGCCATATCCCCTGAAGCCCGTATGCCCCTGTCAAAGCACGCGTTTGCCGCGATAAAAGGCAAGATCGTCCTGCCGCGTCATTTTCTTCATCTGCTCCCCTCTCAGCCATGCTGCAATTCTTTTCCGTATTCGGCGAGAAAAGACCTGCCGCGCCGTCTCCAGAGTCGTCAAGGCGCTTGCGCCCCGTCTCATGGATGCGGCGGCTTTTTCAAAATGCGGGATCGCGAGGGCGCATGCCGCGCCGCCGATACTCCATGGAAGCCGAAATATCGCAAAAGTGCCAGCCCGTGAAGAGATCGTCGCGCCACGGCACATCCGTCTGCGTCGCCAGGAAGATGCCGTCGAGCGCCTCCGCTTCGATGCCCTGCATCCGGTACAGGACGCTGCTCCAACAGATCCATCGCCTCAGGATCGCGGATCTGCCAAACCGAGTCAGCATTCTTTTCGCATTCCACCATACGCCATCGGGCGACATGGCGGCAGCCTGTGAGACCAATAAGCCCCACCCTCCGGTTTTATACGGAAGCTTTCCAATAGCCGGAAGATGATTCTGTTTTCCGTCAGCAAGATGTCCTGATGCAGATACACCTTATACTGTGCCGACGATGCCCGCCGCGCCTCGTAGCCCGCCGCCATCGACGGTGCGCCGTGCCGGAACAAGCTCCGCCGAAAACGCCCTGCGGCAGATCGAGATGCCGAGGTAGCGCACGCACTCGGCATACATCTCACTCATCGTTCACGCATGAGATGAAGGCGATCTTCTTCGCGTCTTCGTTCATCGAAGCAGCTCCTCCTTTCGCAGGATGTCGCACACGGAGTCGGCATCTCCCGCCGTATTCCGGACAAATTCTTCGAGGTAGCCGCCGTCGATTCTGCTCTCAGCGAGCAAGCGTCGCAGAGCTCGACAGTTTCCGCCGCTTCGATGCCGTTCTCCAATCTATGCAGCAGACGCGCCAAGAGGCGGCGCTCCGCATCGGTATAGTGCGCCTTGAGGCGTAAAACTTTCCATGAAAAGCAGACCAACGGTGACCCACCACGAGGTTTCCCAGGTCTCGCCGCTCGTTTGCCGCGCCGCAGACTTGCAGCAGCGAAGCGTTTCAGCATCTGCCTTCCTCCACAACACTGCGCACGGCGAGTTCTTCATAATGCGCCAACTTCACGAGCGCATGAATCTCGACGAAGGAAAGCAGACGTCCATTTCCTGCCAGCAGGGATTGCTTCCATAGCGCAGCTCGCCCACAAGCCACGAACGAAAAACGCTCCAATGCCGGGGCGTTGCGGAACGAGTACGATGACAGATCCTCCCTCTACGAGAAAAGTCCTGCAGATCACACAAACGCTCTCCGGTTCAGTGCAGTTCTTCGATGCCGGGTGCGAGCACGATCAAAGCAAACCGGCGTACCACGCTTCCGGAAGAGCGCTTCCCATGACGTCGATTGAAAATGAAGTCTGCATGATCCTGTCGGAAACGCGCTTTCCCACGGCATCCCATCTGGACCGAACGCGTACATCCCCCGGCATCTTGTCATCGAAGAGCTACCATTTCGCATAGATTCTTTCATCAAAAGGGCATATCCATCGCCGCAGCACCTCCCTGTCCCTTTTCTCCGTCACGCTTCTTCCGCGACGAAGAGTGGCTCTCGTCTTCCTCTTTCACCTGCTGCAGCAACAGACGATACGCTTCCAACACCGTCTGCGGCTCGATCGAGGCGATGCAGTGTGCTTCCTCTATGCTTGCAGCCGTAAGCATCGCGCGGCTCCTCGCGCAGTCCGCCAAAGCCTCTCGCGGGCTGCACGATAACAGATGCGGTGCGGTAGGGTAGTAGCCGAGGAATCGCCTTTTCGTCGAGCGGCAGATCGCTCCCGTAGCAGACTTCCAGCACCGGGAAGTCCCTACGATCGCCGCTATATGCAGGAGGCTCGTATCGTTGCCGATGTACGCCGAGCAGGCGTGACGGCGAAGCTGTCTCGCGAAAGTCGAGCGCGCCCGCTAGAAAAAGCACATGCTCCTCGCCGAGCGCACGGGCGACTTCCGCCGCTTCCGCCGCATCGTCCCTGCCCCCAGGAGCAGGAAGAACGCCTCGCTCTCTTCGGCCAAAAGCAGGCGCAAAAACGCTGCGTAGGGCGGCAGACGGCCAATGCTTGCGCCGCGTGCTGCCGCCCAGACCCGATAGCGAAGAGCTTTCGCCCCGCCGAGGGTGCCTCGAAATATGCGAGCTTTTTCGCGCACGCCCGCGATGTCCGCCTTCGTCAGCCAAAGCTCCAGCGAACGATCGGCCACGGGTGCGGCAAGCATCTGATCGAGCACATCGAAGCAAAAGATCCGCCATGTGCAAGGGATGCACGGGCTTTTTCCAAAGGGCGCGTCAAAAGCGCGGCGCAGTCCTCGCGTGAAAGTCCGCCTGCCGAAAAATCGCCTGCATGACCGATGCGCTCCTTCGCGCCTGCCGTATGAGGCGAGAAGGTACGCGCTCGCATAGTGCCCGAATACGAAGGCGAGATCGAGCGCTGCCCCAAAAGATGCTCCGCCGCATACCCGGCATGCGCTGCAAAAGCTCTGACACATGTCGTAGCACGGGAAGCTGCTCATTGCCGAGCAGGAAGTCGATGTACGGACATTGCTCGGCAAGCTTGAATCCCTGGCGGAAGATCATGAGGCGTGATCGCCGCCTCAGGGATAGAGGCGGCGAATCTCGCGCAGAGCGCCCGAAAAGCACAGGAAGTCGCCGACGCCCGCATCCATGATGACGAGCATCTGCATCTTCTCGCCTGCGGTGCGCGGCGTGCGATACCCCTCCGCCGCAAAGACAGGCTCCATGACGCGCATGAAATCCTGCGCGGAAATGGCGCATCAGGGTGAAAGAGCGCTCGCCAAAGACCTCGAATGCCTCAAGTATCGTTTTTCATAAAAGCCTCCTGCGCTTGCAAGATACAAAGCCGCGTGACGAATCCGCTTCCCTGCCGCGCCACAATTTTCTCTATCTGTTGAGGACGCTGTGCAGGACCTCCGCCATATAGTCGATCTGCTCTGCCGCCATGCCCGGGTAGACGCCGAGCCAGAAGGTATCGCGCATGATGCGGTCGGTCGCCGAAAGCTCGCCGACGACGCGGTAGCCGCTTTTCGCTTCGCGCAGGGCGGTCAAAGCACGGATGCTTGACGAGGTTGCCCGCGAAAAGCATGCGCGTCTGTATGCCGTGTGCTTCGAGGGCGCGAACGATCGGCTCTCTTTCGACGCCCTCGCGGCAGGTCAAGAGGAAGCCGAACCAGCTAGGCTCACTGTGCGGACACGGCTCAGGCAAGATGAGCTTTTCTTCAATGCCTGAAGCGCCGCCTTGAGGGCGGTGAAGTTCTGCCGGCGCTTTTCGACGAAGGATGCGGCTTCTGAGCTGCGCGCAGCCGACCGCCGCCTGCATATCCGTGACTTTGAGGTTGTAGCCGAAGTGCGAGTAGACGTACTCGTGATCGTATCCCTTCGGCAGTTCGCCGTACTGCCCGTCGAAGCGGTGGCCGCAGAAGCGTCCTCGCCCGGCGGGCATACGCAGTCGCGCCCCAGTCGCGCAAAGAGCGCAGGATGCGAAAGAGCAGAGCGTCCTTCGTATAGACGGCGCCGCCTCGCCCATCGTCATGTGGTGCGGAGGTGGAAAGCTCGACGTGCCGATGTCGCCGACCGTGCCCGTATAGCGCTGCTTGCCGTCAATCTCATAGCGCGAGCCGAGCGCGTCGCAGTTGTCCCTCGACGAGCCACAGCCCGTGCTGCAAAATGCCTTGACCGCCCGAAGGTCGAACGGGTTGCCGAGCGTGTGCGCGAGCATGACGGCAGCGCGTCTTGGGTGACAGCGCCTCTTCCAGCACGCGTGACGTCGATGTTGTACTGCGGGATCGTCACGTCAGCGAAGACGGGCACGGCGCCGTACTGGATGATCGGCGCGACCGTCGTCGGGAAGCCTGCCGCGACCGTGATGACTTTCATCGCCCGGACGCACGGCGCGCTCGCCGAGGAGCGGCGAGGTCAGCGCCATGAAAGGCAGCAAGTTCGCCGCAGAACCCAGAGTTGACGGCGAGCGCGTGGCGCGTGCCGAGAAATGCGGCCAGCCCTTTTCGAACTGTGCAGCGTAGCCCCGCCGTCAGCCAGAATTCCAAAGAACTGTCGACGAGGGCTTCCATCTCCTCGTGATCGTAGACGCGCCCCGCGTAGATGCGTGCCCCTTCGTCCAGGGCGCAGTCTTGTAGTATTCGTCGGCGTACTCGCGCACGAGCGCGAGATCTTGTCGTGAAGTTCCTGTTTCTTCGTTTCTCTTTCCTTCATCTCGTCATCTCTCCCGCGCACGCAAAACGTCTCAATGAGTTCCGCTTGCTCGAACATCTTCTTGCGTCTCATGCCCGCTCTCCCGCAGCCGCGCGCTCGCGCAGGGGAGCTTCGCCCACGCGCGTGCGCCTTCGATCTACGCGGCGGGATCGGCGCCCGCCTGACCGTCATGCTTGCGAAAAGAGCTGAGCGTGTCGACCAGATGAGAAGATCCCCTTCTCCAGAAGCCGCAGCCAGCATTCGACATCGGGCAGCACAGTCGCTGGCTCCTGCGTCAAGATCTCACGCACGGTTTCCCTTGCCGAGCGCGGCAGCACGCATCGGTCGAAACTCACCGATGAAGTTCGCCTGCTTTTCGAGAGTCCGTATATCGCCATCTGCCCGGAATGCGCGGGGTCTCCTCGACTGGCAGCGGGTCTATGGCGGGATCGGCGATGACGCTTCCCGCCTCGTCGATAGCGCAGCGATGCGAGGTCACAAAAGCGATGCTGTCCTCCATGCTCAAGGCATCCGCCATGCGCTCGATCTTCTCAGGGCGCATAGGGGTCGTCGTCGAAGAGATAGGCGAAGTATTCGCCGCGCATTCTTTCGAGCGGGCGAGCCAGTTCCGTCGCTGGGAAAGGCTCGCGTCATGCGTGTCGTGGATGCGGTCGTCCGCCGCACGCCTTCATCATCTCCTCATACGCTCATCCACGCTGTTGTCAGCTGACGATGATCTCGATGTGACGATACGTCTGAGCGAGGCGCTTTTCCAATGCAAGCTTGAAGAACTCCGGCCTCTCGTGCGTCGGCATGAGGATGCTCACCAAAGGCAAAGCCTCCGTCGCATACTCCGCCGGAAAGCCTGCCTTCCTTTCTCGTCTGCGGGGAAGCTCTCACCCAAGAACTCCACGAGCGGCTCTTCCTGTCCCACAACGGCGGTGCGCAGTCCATGACGGCGGAACTCCACACTGCGCCGCATCGAAGAACGCCGCGCCATGAAAGAGATCCTCGCGCCACGGCAGATCGACCTGCGTCGCCATGAGGAAGCCGTCAACGGCGAGCACATTTCCATCTTGCCGAGTACCCGCCCCGGGACACCGTGCGCGCACCTCAGCAAGCCGGAGGGCGCCAATGCGCCGCGTCGAGTGAAAGAGCGATGCCGTCGGGCGGCAAGAGCTTCGTACCTGAAACACCGAGCATGCCGAGATCGACGTGCTTTTTCAAAGAGGCGGACGAGGCGCACAAGAAGATGCGAGTCCGCGATGCGCGCGCGCTCATCGAGATAGACCTTAGTACTTTCGCGGCGCTCGCTTCCATCGCCTGTCCGTATGCCGCCGCCATGCCCGCCTTTCCCTCGACTCGACGAGCTCCATCGTGAGCCCGCCGGCTGCTCCAGAAGTCGAATCGACATCAGGAGATCTTGGGAAGTTCCTCTCCCTGACGTGCGACGATGACGGCGATCTTCTTCGCGTCTGGCACAATTCCTGCCAGGGCTGCATTTCCTGCTCCTCCATCTCCGCTTCCCTCTTTTTCCTTATTCATCCATGCATCGCCCATCCTTTCATCCGTTCAGCCGAACCACGACTTCCGCAAGGCACGCTTTTCCCCTGCCAGATTTCGCCGCGCGTGTCGAAAGACGCGGTATGCGCACGCGCAATGGCAGGAAAATGCGCCAAACGCTCCCTGTCTTCGATTTCTCGCGTCATATCCGCGCGGCGGAAAAAGCTGCATCTTCGGCCGGCGCAGATCGACTCTGCCATCCTCGTCGACAACTTCCTGCGATTCAAGCCGGAACTCATGCTCCCTCGTGCGTATGCAGAGTTTGTGACGTCTGTCCGGGGAAAAATGCGAATTGCTTATGACATGGTCGCGCCTCGCCGCCCAAGGCGGCGGGCAGATTGCCGTCGATATGTGCAGGAGCGGTGAATCCCGCAAGCGCGCCGCCGCCGGATAGATGTCGAGCGCACTCGTCAGCTCGTCGACGACACCGAGCTGCGGCACGCCCGCGCTGCCGCATCCATGCCGCCCCGTCTGCGCCGCTCCCATCAGATATTGCGGCTCATCGACAGGCACGGCGGATCCATGATCCGAATACAGCTGTATGATGTACTCGTCCTCCCCGTAATGTTCCTCGATATGGGAGAAAAAGCAGCCGAGGCTTTCGTCGACGCTCGCCATGTTCTCACGCGCCGCTGCTGCGAAAAATCGGCTCATTCGGCGGGTAGACACTCGGCAGAGCCGCCTTCGCTCCCCGGATGCAGTCAGCAAGCGAGGCGCCCGTCTGCGGGAAGCGGCATCGCAGACGAGCGCGACGGCCACGGATGCATGTCCGTAAAATGCAGGAATACGAACTGATCGCATGGTGCGAAAGCCTTCAGACTCCCCGATCGTCCGGCGCACGCCCTCTGAGGCAGAAAGATCCCACGCGTTGACGATGGGTCGGTCATGCCCTCGTGTCGCGCCGTTATAGATGCGTGCCGTCCCCATGACATTCGATGCGGTAGTAGCCAAGCGCCTTCATCTGCTCCGAGCGTGACGAACGACGGATCCAGTTCGTTCATGCGGTTCTCATTGAAGGACTGCAGCCGATGGAGATGGCATCCGTCTCGATCGTCGCCAGCGATGGGTAGGTGTACTCCGCCACGGAAAAATGCTGGTCGAAGATAGTTCCTTTGAGGAAGAAGCGCATGAGGTTCGGCATCAGGGCGTAGCCATGCTGCTTCATCGCCGTCCATGAAAAAGCCGTCGGCAAGGATGTACAGCACGAGCTTCTTTCGCTGCGGGCTGTGCCGCAAGGGGATGGGCTTTCCCGCGAGGAAGGGATGCGCGGACGATATCTGCGTCTTCTCGCTGATGCGATAGAAATTCGTCGCCCACTTGCCGAGAAAGACGCTTCCTCCTTCCTCTCCACAGGCGCGAGACGGATCTCCTGCGTCTCTCCTCCTGCCAATAAGGTGGCAAAAAGACTTCTTCATCCTCGTCCAGCGTGATGCACTCCGGTACAAGACGCGCGCGCAGGACGTCGAACACAAAATCTGCACCGCCGATTGCGCAGAAACGCGGATCCTCCTTGTACATCTCCAGCAAGATCCCTTGTTGTTCAAGCCCCCTGCCCGATGTAAGCGCCGACCCAATAGCGCAAGTCTGCCCGTGACTCCTCCAGCATCGGAAGAAACTCGCGGCGAAGACGCCGATCTCATCCGCCGGGACGCCGTCCGCCAAGTGCGCCCGGCTCTGGCGATCGGTGCATAGACCGGCTCTCCCATGGCGAGCGACAAGAGATCGAGATACTCGAGAACTAGTTCGCGCGGTATCGCGACCTCGATTGGCAGCCGATAGATATGACTCGCAATGCCTTCCAAGATGAGCTGCCTGCGCACGTCGCGGAAATGCTTGCAGCATTCGATGAGGCTCTTCCAGATCTCATAGTGCGACACTTCTTCTTCCGATAAGCCTGCTCCAATGTATCGCGTGCAACTTCAAAACTTCCCGATGGAAGAGGCGTAACGTGCGTAGAATATATCGAAGTTCTCCGACTGTGGAAAGAGCGCTCGATATTCGACGAGCAGCTGCAGGAAGAGTCATCGTAATCCTTCCGCGCACTCTTCTCCTCAAAGCCGCGAAGGTTTTGCCTCGCGCATGGCGATTCCTGATACAGGGATCTCGTCTGGAAATCGCCCGCATATCCCGCTCCATCAAGTCTTTCCCTCATTCCTGTCGCCGCTGAACCGACGACGGGCGCAGCGCACGCTTCTCGCGCCACTTCCCGCGCGTATCGATCGCGGCCGTATGCGCACGCGCCATGGCGAGGAACTTTTGCCGAAGTCCCTCATCTTCCACCGGATGCCGCTCCTTGCCGCGCAGGAAGAGCTGCTGCAGCTTCGGCTGCCTGAGATCCGTCATGCCGTCCTCATCGAGCGGCTCGCGCGCGATTCAAGCGGAATTCGTGCATCTTCGAGCGGATCGCCCAGACGTATGTCTCGCCCCGGGGAACAGCGAGTGCTGATGACGAATTCTCTCTCTTCGCCGCCCAGAGCCTTCGGCGGATTGCCGTCGAGGTGTGCGGGAGCATCGAAAATCCCGCGAGATGTGCCGTCGCCGGATAGATGTCGAGCGCACTCGTCAGCTCATCGACGATGCCTATCTGCGGTACGCCAGCACCGCGCAGCATCCACGCCGCCCCGTCTGGTCTCTCACCGATGTAGTCGACATCATCGCTGAATACGGAGACGCCGTGATCCGAATAGGCCTGCACGATGTACTCATCTTTCCGGGATAATTCGCCTCGATATAGGCGAAAAAGCTGCCAAGACTGCGGTCGATGGAGCGCATGTGTTCCAACACGTCTTCGGCATAAATCGGCACATGCGGCAGATTGACGCTGGCGACGCTCCGCCGAACTCGCAAGCCGCTCGGCGAGCGGCAGCTGACCTGCGTGGCGAGAGGAAGCTGAAAGTCCGCTGCTGATCCCGGATGGGCGTCCATCAGATGCAGCAGAATGAAGGGATCACATTCGGAAAAGGCGCGCATCGTCTGCACGGTCCGTTCCACTCCCCGATAAGCCAGACCGGCATCGCCATGCACGATCGCATAAGCCTGTCATAGCCGCGCGTCACCTGCGGATAGATGCCCGTCGCATCGCCCATGGTGCTCACGCAGTAGTAGCCGAGATGCGCCACTCTGCTCCGCGATGGTGATGTGGCGTCGTGAGTTCCGCTACGCAGGTCGGATTGAATACCTGCAGAGCGGTGCGCATAGACACCTGTTTCGATCGTCGCCAGCGAAGGAAATGTATATTCCGCCACCGAATAGTGGTTGTTGAAGATGACGCCCTTGGAAAAAGAAGTGCGCATGAGGTTCGGCATCGGCTCGAAAATCACGGCGCTTCATCTCGGGCCAGCAAAGTGCGTCGATGAGGGATGTGCAGCACGAGTTTCTTGCGATGCGGGCTGTGTCCGAGACGGATCGGCTTGCCTAGGGATGACCGGCGACGCCGAAGAGATTTCCGTGCGCTCGCTGAGGCGCAGAAGCTCGTGACCCACTTGCCGAGTCGCTCTGTCCTCTGCGATAGACGCGCTGCGAAAGACGACTTCCCTGCCGCGCTTCCGTCCCAGCCAATGGCACAATGACATCGTGAAGACCTTCCTGCACATCGTCCGCCTGCGCACCATCGAGATCCGCTGCCTCTGCCCCGCCGATCGCAAGGGCGAGCGGATCTCCGCGCCCGCATGATATCGAACACGAAGGCATCGTCCTCCGCCAGGGGAAAATCCGTCGTCTCCTTGAGCACTTCCAAGAGCATCGCCTTCGCATGCAGCCGCCCTCGGTCGACAAGGACGCCGCTCCAGCAGCGCCAGCCGTCCGCCGGCTCTGAAAAGCTCGGCAGGAACTCGCCGAGGAACACGCCCGGCGGCGCTTGATGCCGTCCGCCCGGAAACGCGCGCCCGAGCACGTACGGCGCGAGGTTCGGCAGACCCATGGCGAGCGAGAGGAGCGCCAAGGACTCTGCCAACTCCGCCTTCTCGATGGGGCACATCGACGGGAAAGCGATAGACACGGCTCGCAACGCCCTCGATGGTCAGGAGCCTTCTCTTGTCCCCGAGGCGCTTATAGCATTCGATGAGGAGCTTCCCTACCTCGTGAGTGGCATTTCTTCTTCTCAGGCACGCTCCGCCGCTTCGAGTGCCACCGTCACACTGTCGTGAGCGAGAGCGTACTGCGCGTAGAAGATGTCGAGTTCTCTGACTGCGGAGCGCCCGATACTCGACCAGCAGGGACAGAAAAGAATCATCGTAGCCCCGCATATGCTTTTTCCTGCAGGGCAGCAAAGATTCTGCCTGCCGCCCTGGCTCTTTCTTGATACGCGGCTTCTTCCTCAGGCATCTTCATCTTTCATCTCCTTCACTCTTCCGCTGCATCGGGAAACCATGCCACGCAAACGTCCCGCTTCGCAGGGCCAGACCTCGCCGCGCGTATCGAGCGAGGGACGTATACGTGCGCGCCAGCGAGAGGAAAGCCTGTCGCAGCGCCTCGTCATGAATCTCGCGGCGCTTTTTCGCCGCGCAGAAAGAGACGCTGCTTCGGCTGCCGGAGATCCACGCTGCCGTCTTCATCGACGACCTCAGCGGAGCCTGAGGCAGAACTCGTGCGTCTTCGTACGAAGCGCCATGTTGAAAAGGCTTCCCGGAAAAAGCGGTACGATACCGTGGTCGCGTCCACAGCCTCCAAAGACGCGCGGCGGGCTGCCGTCGAGGTCGAGCAGGCGGCAGAAATCCTGCAAGATGCGCCGTCGTCGGATAGATGTCGAGCACACTTGTCAGCTCATCGACGAATCCGCGTTCGGCACACCCGCACCGCGCAACATCCACGCCGTGCCGTTCAGATTTTTCGCTGACGTAGTCCACCACCTCGCCGAACACCGCAGCGCGCATGGTCGGAATACAGCTGCACGACGCTCATCCTCTGCATAATTCTCTTCGATGTGGGCGAACAGCTCGCCAAGGCTGCGGTCGGCACGCCGCATGCCTTCGAGGACAGCTTCCAGATGGAGTCTCGAATTCCGCACGTCTACGCTCGGCGTATCGTCGTCCGTATCGTCAAAGCCGATCGGCAAGCCCTCAGCGAGACCTGCGTCTCCAGGGGCACCTGCCACCTGGCCGTCGTGCTCGGATGCTGCATCCGCTACGTGGAGGAAGATAAACTGATCGCACTCGAGCAAAGGCGCGCATCTGTGTCAGCGCATTGTGGACACCGTGATACGCATGAAGCCCATCGCCGCCGGGCTTGGAAATCAGCCGGTCGTAGCCGCGCGTCACGCCGTTGTAGATACCGCTCGAATCTCCCCAGACGTTCACGCAATAGTCAGCAAGACGCTTCATCTGTTCCGAAAGCGTCAGGATGGAAAGGCGCCAGTTCTCCCATACAGGTGGAGTTGAAGATCTGCAGAATGATGTGGATAGAGCCCATATCGATCGTCGCCAAAGCAGGATACGTACTCTGCAACTGCGAGAAGTTGTCTGGAAGATCATGCCTTTCGGAAAAGAAGCGCATGAGGTTCGGCATCGGCGCAAAAGCCGTATCGCTTCATCGCAGGCCAGCACAGGGCGTCGACGAGGATATGCAGGATGAGCTTCTTCCGCTTCCGGACTATGCCCCAGCGCACCGGCTCCCCCATCAGGAAGGGGGCAGAAGACTTCAGCTCCGTGCGCTCGCTCAAGCGAAAGAAACTCGTGACCCATTTGCCGAGATGCATCGATGATTCGCCGAGCGACGCGCTCCGGAAAAAGATTTTCTGCCGGACTCCGTGCCCGCCAAGGGCACGACGAGATCCGACGAGCCGATGCGGTCGCGGGTATCCCGCCAAACGTCCACGGCTGCCGCCCCGTCCACCTGCTTCACTTTCATGACATCGAAGACGAGTTCTTCCGCCGCGAGACGATCGCGGGATCTGCTCGAGCGCCTCGAACAGCGCCGCCTTGGCATCGAGCGATGTCATCTCCACGAAGATGCCGCTCCAATAACGATACTCGTCGTGCGCCGGACGAGGCGTCGGCAAAGCTCTCCGGCAAGGCCCGGGCAAGCCAGGCTTCTCCCCATGCGTGCGCGCCCGATCGTATAGGGTGCATGGACGGGCACTCCCATCGCGACCGACAAGAGTGCGAGGATTCTTCCAGCGTTTCCCGTGCGAGCGGCACTTCATGGGCGTGCGATAGACGCGGTCGAAAATGCCCTCGAAGTCAGCAGGCTGCGCATGTCGCCGAGCCGCCGATAGCATTCGATGAGGTTTTCAGACTTCGTACTGATACTTCTTTCGGCGTACGCCTCCTGCGCTGCCAGCAAGCGCCGCTTCCGTATCCCCATGCGCGAGCGCATGACGCGCGTAGAAGATCTGGACATTCTCCGAATCTGGAAAGAGTCGTCGATACTCCTCCAGCAACACGAGATATGTGGCATCGTAGCGACCGCATTCACTCCTTTGCAGCAAGGCCGTAAAGAAGCGCGTCCCGCTTCGCTCTTTTCCTCATACATGTGCTCCGCACGATCGTTTCAGCATCCGCAGTCCTCCTCCCACTTCTCGTGAAACGATGCCGTGTGCTCACGCGCCAGCTGCAGGAACTCCTCCATGAGTGCAGCGTCGAAGACCTCGCGGTGCAGCGCGTCGCGCGTGTAGATGTGCACCGTGAACCGACTCAGATCCACGGTGCCGTCGTGATGCGTCGGACGCTCCGTCTCCAAGCGGAACTCGTGCTCCTGCGTGCGTATGCTGAGCTTGTACGTCTGCTCCGGATAGATGGAGTTGCTGATGCGGTAGGATCTTCCCTCGCCGCCCAAGGCGCGCGGCAGTACGTCGTCGAGCTGTCCCGCAGGCGCCGAGAGCCTGCGAGCTTCTCCACGATCGGATAGATGTCCAGACAGCTCGAAAGCTCCTCGACCGTTCCCCGGTGCTGCACGCCTGCGCCGCGCAGCATGAGCGCGGCGCCGCCCCTGCGTCTCGGAGAAGTACCACGCATCCTCCGGAATGAGACGGAACTGCCGTGATCGGAATAGGCGCAGACGATGTATTCATCGGGCGCATAATGCTCCTCAATATGGTCGAAGAGTCTGCCCAGTTCGCGGTCCATCATTTCGATGCGATGCGGATTGTCATAGCCGTAGACATCGTTGTACGGCAAGCGCACGGAAACATCGTCTCCCGGCATGACGCGCGTATGCTGCCACGGGATATGCGTCTGCGTCTTCAGCGCCAGGGGCGATCGTCGCCGGCGTCGAGTGTGCGTCCCCACATGCAGGAATACATAGTTGTCGCATTCATCGAAGGCTTCCGAGTGTGCGATCGTGCGTGCAACGCCATCGTACGCAGGCTGTGCCAGATACGGATTGACCATGAGGCGATCGAAGCCGCGCGTCACGCCGTCATATATGCCGCGCCCGTCGCCCATGACGTTGACGCAGTAATAGCCGCGATCCTTCATCTGCTCGGACAGGGTCTTTATATCCTTGTCGATCACGAACATCGGCTTGTCACGACCTGCGGAGCGATGCGGCATCATGCCCGTCTCGATCGTGCCAAGGAAACGAACGTGTACTCCGCCACGCAGTAGTTGTTGTTGAAGATGACACCATCGGAGAAGAAGCGCATGAGGGTTCGGCACTAGGACCGGAAGTCGCGCGCGCTCATCGCCTGCCGCGAGGCCGTCGAGCAAGAGGTTCAGGACGAGCTTCTTCCGCCTTGGACTGTGCCCCAGCAGAATCGGCGCAGCAACGACGAAAGGCTCCGCTGAAGACACCTTTGTCCCTCCTTCGAGACGCAGGAAGCGGAACTCCCCACGTCCGCTGAGGATGCTGCCTCGGTCCGCACGTCCGCCACGTCGATTCTCTGTTCCTCCTGCGTCACGGCCACAGGCAAGAATACATTCTTCACAGCCTCGACGGAGCCTTCGGCGCGGCGCGCCTTCATGACGTCGAAGACCATGCCGCAGTAATCATCCGCCAAAGAGCCGTCGCTGCGCTTCAAGAGATCCAAGCGCCTTTGCCCGTACATGGAAGAGATCCTCCGCATTGTAGACCCCGCAGTAGTAGCGGCAGCGCTCCGCCTCATGACCCTCGTTCAGAAGGAACTGCCCGTGTGCAGACACAAGATCCAAATTGCGGCTGCCATCCGCCCGCTCCACGAAATCGAAGCGGAAGGGCGCCAGCTGCACATCGAGCATACCGCAGAAGAATGCATCTTGCCAGCGCGCTCTCTTGAAAGATGGGCAAAAGGCACATCAAGCTCCATATTCTTCTGGCAGAGCGCCTTTGAAAAATATGGCCTCTTCGTCAAGAGCCATGGGCGCATCAGCGATCTCGAACAAGATCTGCCAGATCTTGTGGCTGATCTTCCGTCTCCTGTACGCCTCGTGCGCGAGGCGGTGCGCCTCCTCCATCTCGCCGAGCGCGAAGGCAAGGCATGCCGTGAAGTAGAACACGGCCGCCCTGTTCTTCGTCACCTTGTCGTAGGGCTTCGAGCTTCGTGCAATATTCCTCCGTATAGGCGCCTTCACGCACGGCTTCCCTAAAGCCCGAGACCGAGCGCATCCTCCTCGCCCGTGTCCCATCCAGATTTTTCCTGCTCCTGCATGGACTCTTTTCTTCCTTCATCCTCGCACGAAAGGATGCTCTCCATGCCAGTCAAACTTCATCGATCAGGCGGATGATGTCGCTGAACGGGCATGAGATCCGCGTCCGCCTCAAGCGAGCGATGGTGCTCAAGATGGACATCGCCGTGCGCTCCATCGCGGGGAAGGCGCTGCGCGTCAGCTGGTTCGCGTAGATGACGATATTCACGCCATGCGCGGCAAGTTCCGCCTCCGTCACAGAGCTGTAGGAGGTCGGCACGGCAACGAGCGGCACATGCGCATATTCCTTCCGAAAAGCATCGGCGAAGGCGAATACCTCGTCCGGCTCCTTTCTGCGCGAGTGGATCGATGACGCCATCCGCGCCCCTGCCACGTAAGCGGAGGCACGCTCCAAAGCGTCCGGGAGACCCTTTTCGAGAATCAGACTCTCGATGCGTGCGATGATCATGAAAATCATCCGTGCGCTGCGCCTCCTGCCCGCCCGGATCTTCGCCGCGAAGTGCTCGATCGTATCCTGCTGCTGCTCGACCTCCGTGCCGAAGAGCGAATTCTTCTTGAGTCCGATCTTGTCCTCCAGTATGACAGCAGAAACGCCCATGCGCTCCAACGTGTGGACGTGGTAGACGAAATGCCTCGATGAGGCCGCCCGTATCGGCGTCGAGGATGATGGGCTTCGTCGTCACGTCCGCGACGTCGTCGATCGTGCGGATGCGCGAGGACATGTCGACAAGCTCGATGTCGGAGCTTTCCCTTCGCCGTCGAGGTCACAAAGGCTCGAAAATCACAGCGCATCAAACTGGTCGAGGCCGCCCTCATGCTCGACGACGGTCTTCTCCGCCAAGAGGCCCGTGAGCCCGTCGTGCACCTCGATCGTCTTGACGATGGGCGATCTCAAGAGACGGCGCAGGCGACGGCGGCGAAAACTCCGGGCATGACGAGCCTCTCCTTCATGCGCTCGTCGATCTTCTTGACATCCGGTTCCATGTGAGGGCACCTCGATGAGCTCGCCGCCCATCTTCTTTGAGATTCGCCAGCACGTTTTCGCGAATCGCAGACATCGGACCGCCACGCCAGTTATCGCCGTGCACGACGAAATCGGGCTTCAGCGATGCGATGACCTCATCGTACATGATGGCGTCCTGCACGATCACGCGCTCGACCTCCGGCTCCGCTTCCAGAAGTGCGATGCGCTCTTCGAGCGATACGGCGGGGAAGCGGTTGTAACGAACCATTTCGCGATCGGAGAGGACTCCCGCGACGACCGTTCCGCGCTTCTTGGCTTCGCGCAGGATATTCCTATGCCCCTCGTGAATCGCATCGGTGCAGAAGCACGCGTACGCAATCTTTTCTTTCATATTATCCTTTTCCCTTCAAGCTTTTCCGCAGCGTTTCCAGCTCTGCCAAGGTATCGATCTCCTGTACATCTTCCGCCGTACACGCGCGCACATGCACGCTGAAGTCCTCGATGTCCGCTGAAGAGCCGCCTCGTCCCAGTAACGCGCCGCCCGCCCGGCGTCTCATAGAGACGCCGGATCGACTACGCGAGGTTCCTGCCATCTTCCGTCGTCGGTACGATATGCCGACCATTTTCCAGCAGTCCGTCCCCCGACCGCCATGCGACGGATGACGCCCGCCTCATCGGGAAAGAAGCACCAATCCGTCGTCTCCTTGACAGTGAGATCGCCAGATAGTTTCGTCCCTTGCTGCTCGCGCGCGAGAGGCGAGGGGATTCTGCAAAGAGGTCACCCTCGACGACGAGGCGTTCTCGACGAGATCGCCGCGGCGACGGCGACGAGATATTGTTTGCCTCGTGCCAGTGGGGATTGTCGAGTGAATGCAGCGTCGGGTATTCCTCCTGAGGCGCATCAAACTTCTCGCCCGAGTAGCCGCGCGACGCAGATCTCAGGAATGCCCGCCGCTACGAGGGCGGCGAGCAGCGTGTCGATGATGCGCCTCCCATCGACGCAGACCATGGGCTTCGGCATCTCGTCGGTCAGCGGACGCATCCTCGCCGCGTCCCGCCGCAGGGGACGATGGCGCGCTCGGCTATGTATGGATCGGACATGACTCCTGCCTTCTTCCTTCCTGATCTCTTGACGCTTCACTCGGGAAGCGCTGCGAAAAGCTCTCAGAATATGCTGCGGGCGCGCGAGAAATCGCATGAGCGCGAGAGCTCTTCGCGTGCGAACACTTCCCTCGCTCTCTCCCGCCAGAGTCTGCTGCCGCTTCCACGAAGGAGTGTGCAGCAAGCTCCTGCCCGCACGAAAGGAGCAGCGAGGCCCACTCGGCGGATGCCAGACCAGCGTCCCTCATCGTGGAATTCATGCGAGAGGCAGAGGCATATCGAAGACTCCGGCACGGAAATCCTTCTCCATCTGAAGAGGAGGACGAAAAGCCGCCAGAGGAAGAATCGCTTCCGGAAAAAGGCCGGCTCCAGCCGGGGCACAAGCGTCGAGCACGCGGCGGCTCGGCAGCACGCCCGCCAGACCTCCATAGGGCGTGCGCCCGCAGCCAACGCATAGGCTCATGTGCCATGCCCTGCCGCGACGAAGCAGTGCGACCGATGCACGGAAAAACAAATCGCTCGGGATCTGCACCTTTCTGCAGTCGCCGTCTCCCTCGGCGTCGGCGAGTACGAAGGAGCTCATCGTCGAGTTCCAGTGTCGTAACCATCTGCATGATCTTCTCAGGGAAGAGGCGATCGCGCGCATGACCCACTGGACATATTCGCCACGCGCCGCCTGCCGCCAGCGCACGCCCCATCCGGAGAGTCGGCGCGGACAATGCATGCGGTGCGGCAGGTGCGGGGCAGCCTCCTGCAGATCGGACGCACCGTCTGCGAAATCGAGCACGGCGACCTCCATATACGGATAGGTCTGCGCGGCGATATTCTCCAGACGTGCGATGCAAAACGAGAGATTCCCGAAATACGGCGATGACGCTCAAAGCTTCCGCCGCGAACGCACGCGCTCTTCGGCGAAATCTTGTACCAACTGTTCCGCTAAGCGCATGAGACTCTGCAGCGAGAACTGTCGCCCTTCCGTATAGCGAAAGCTCGATCTGCGCTTCGGCAAAATCAAGCCCTGCACCGTCTCGCTCGTCCGAAGCAAGTGCGACGGGCGGCACATCGCCTTGAAAGACCGTATCGAAATGCTCCTTCCAGTAATAGCAGCGCGCCGTGTGCAGCGAATAGCTTCGCCGCATTGGCAATCAACCGTTCAAGACCTTGACGGCCGTATGCTGTGCGCCGCGCCATTGGAGTGCGCGAGTACGAAAGCTGATGGGAGCGCCGGAGCAGGGCGCACGCCTTCCCTTCCATGCGGTAGAGATGGTGCGTGCCCTGCGCCAGCAACGGATAGGCGTACGCCGCCTCCCGACCGACGATGGCCTTCTGCATCATCTCGTGCTCCTTCTTCCGGCGCAAGGACGCGGGAGCAGAAACGTTTCCCTGCATCTTCTTCCGGCTTCTCCAATTCATACATCCAATGCGATGCGTGAGAGGTCATGATCCGTGCGCAGTCGGGAGCACGGAACAGCAAAGCTTCGCAGCGTCCTCCGTAACAGGAACTCATCGGCGTCGACAGGCACGACGATGTCGGCGCCACGCTCGTCAAACGCCCTCTGCATCAGCGCCGTCGTGATCTCGTCGTGGCAAAGCTCCGCCGACTCGTGGCGCTCGACACGGGAGCCTCCGCTCGAAGGGCGCGGATCATTCGCCGTGCCGTCGATCGCCGCATGATCGACCACGAGCATCGTCCGCATACGATCGGAGGTGGCGCACGAAACTCTCGATAATGTCGGCACTATGCGTCCGAGATGCAGCGATGATCTTGTTCATGCCGCCCCCTACCTCTGATGAAGATGCAGCTCAAGCATCGTGCGACAGTTCCGTATCCATGCCGACCGCCGTGATTTCCTCAGCGAAAAGGACCTTCCCTTGCACGGCGCGGCTCGCCGCACGCGCGTGATTCGCTCCGCCGCCGTATAGGCGTCGAGCGGCGCATCGCGATAGTCGCTGGAAAAAGAACGAGCGGATGAAAGGATGTCTCATATCCTCAGGATGTGACGCCGCCGCTCGGCAAGACGAAGAGCGTGAAGAGCGCCTTGATCTGATGACTCCAGAAGTGCGAGGCATCGTCGGCGATGATATGCGGCCGAATCTCGCGAGACTTTCGAGCACATCGTCCGCGAAGGTCACCGATGCGAATCTCGATGCGCTCTTCTTCCGCCGACACGGCAATTCTCATCAATATCGACGCCGTAGGCTTGGCCTGCGGAAAGAAACGCTTCCGCGCGCTCGCCTTTGGAAACGCCAAGCTCGAGAGGCGCAGGGGTTTGTTCTTCCAATCGCGCAGAAAGAATTCGCTACTTCTTCGAGGTAGTTGTGGCGATGGCGGCGCTGTCGTGCATTCTTCTACGCCGATGCGGTCAAGCTCATGGAACTCGTGAAGAATCCCGCCTGCAGTCCGCTTCTTCTCGCTGACATGCCGCTTCAGCCGCGGGTTGAACGCCGATCGGATGCAAAGGCCTTGCCTCGCGCGCCACTTCTCAAGCTTCGCCGCGAGCAGAGGGCGGAGCCGTGCGCATGTGAGCATGGCGAATCCGGGAAGATGCTCGCAATATCCTGCGGGTCGTATGCCCAGACGCGCTCCCAGCACGCACGGTACGCTGCGCTCTTCATCGAGGGCATCGGGCGTCTGCACGAAGAGCAGCATCTTTCCTCCGATACGGCCGCAAAGCCGCCACGCTTCCGCACTCTTTGCAAAATGCGGCTCTTGTTCCAGCCTTCTGCAGAGCACGACAAGATCGTACTGCTTCCTTCCATGACATCCGCCGCTTCCGGCAAGGAAGAGATATGCCGAAATCCTCGTTGAAAAGCGGAACATAGTCCACCCTTGCCCCGCGGGAGAGGAATGGTTCACTGGGCGCAGCGATCACACCCGTCGAAAATAGGACAAGCCGATCACGAGGACGATTCTTCCCTCACTCGGCTTCGTCAAGACCCTGCTCCCAGAATTCTCTCAGGGCGCTATGTAATAATGATGCAGTCTCGCGCATCCCCTCATCTCTCGCCGCAGTCATGAAAAAGCCGGGCATCCTGCACGCCCGGCAATGGGATCGCACATCAGCCGCGGACGGCAGCCGAAGTCGAAATCGGGCAGCTTCATCCTGGCGGCAAAACTCAAGCGCCGCATCGCGCTCTCCCAGAGCGACGAGCGTGTATGTTCTTGAGCGTCATCTCATCGTGTGCATCGAGACGAGCGCCTGCTTCAAGAGATGCTTCGCTGCAGCGAAAGACCCCGCGAGGAAGAAGCCGCTGCGAGACGAATTCAGAAGATGCACCTTCTCCAAGAGCGATATTCTTCCCAAGAATTTCCTGTGCCGGGCGCACAGCCTCTTTCTCATCGTCCGCCGCGCTCTGCTGTGCCGGCTGCATCTGCTGGCAGGCTGCGCCTCGATGCGCTGCACCTGCTGTGCCAACGGCTGAACATGCTTCCGTCTGTGCCTTCGAGCCGCATCGGCGACCTGCAAAAAGCGTGCGATGGCGGGATAGCCTGCACGGATCCGTCTTCCTTCGTCGTGCCGTAGCAATCGAGCATCTCGGCAGTTCTTCCTTGTCTTCCGCCGAAAAGGGATGCTGTACACTTCTTCAGTACGAACTCGGCTATGGCAAAGGCCGTCCGAGGTGCGTTCTCAGGGAAGCGAAATGCGTGCGAGCAGGGATGCTGTTTAAGATGCTGCGGCGCAAGGCGCAGCGTGTTATCCACCACTGTGTCGCGCGTTCGTAATCACCGCTCGCATGAAATAGGCGTACGACGCATCATAAAGCGTCGAATCCTCAATCCCTGCTCGATCATCGCTGCGACCGTGCCGAGCGCCTCGCCGCCCTGCTTCATCCGCCATCTGCACGACAAGCTTGCGCTTCGCCTCATCCACTGACGCCGTCTTTGCATTCTTCTATGCCATTTTTGACAAGATATTCCTCCTAAAAACTTTTGCGTTCATTATATCATACGTTCGGTATATCGAAAAAGCACGGAAACAACTTAAACTATTCTCGTCCATCAGCCACGCCTGCCAGACGTCCTCGCACATCGCTTCGATTTCGCGCACATAGCTTTTGCCGTCCATCAGCGAGAGCGCTGCATCATGGGGCGCAGGTTCTTGTGCAGTGCCGTAGAAGTTCCGCGTCCGATGCAAGCGCCGCAGCTTTCTCACATATCTTCGGGCGTATTCGACACCGGCTCGCCGAGTCCGACGTTTTCCAGACGACAGCCCGAAGCGCGTGCCATGGCGTGTGCCCCGCGAGCGTCACGCCAGGCACGCCTGTAAATGGCCCCGCATGTCGTGCCGCCGCCCGTATAGGGAAAATGTCGAGCGCGATGTCCATGTCCATGACTGCTCGTGGGGACGTAATCGAGCGTCATGGGACGCACTCAATCTCCCAGACACATACCCGAGAGAACGCGCCTTTTCGAGCAGCGCCTCGAGCTCCATGCTTTTGAGCAGCAGCGGCACCGGGCACGCGTCTGAGAAGCGTCAGCCAGAGGCGCAGCATTTCCTCGAAATCTTCGTAGGTTGTTGAAGCAGCCAAACACCGGCCCTTTCGTGCGGCTGCCAGTCGATCGTACTCTTAAAGATCTCTTCCAAAAGGCGTGTAGCAAAAGTGCGAGTGCGAAAGGCGCAGCAGTTTTTCCGAAATAGGGCATCGCCCTCTGCCGGGAGGGTCAAGAAAGCGATCCGACGGGTAGTAGTCGACCGCCTTGAGTCCCGAGGTGCTCATGTAGCCCGATTCCTGCGATCTGCACGGGCGCCGCCTTGTAGCCGAGCGTCGCCAGGCCATGTCCGCCGTCCGTATGAACGCCGAGGTCGAAGAGGATGTCGATCTCGTCTGCTGCAATCGTCCGCGCACGCTCCTTCGCCTCGGGCAGAGCGATGTTGCGCCAGATGCTGCCAAAAGGACTTCATCTGCTCGGCTGCGCCGTCGGAAAAGCCCGCCGAGGTCGCAGCAGTAGACCTCGAAACGATCGCGGTCGGCGAGCGCCAGCGGCTGCATCATGGAAAGCAGCTCATGATGCGCGCTTAAAATTCGACGAGAGATAGCCGATGCGGATTTTCGAGTGGCGGCGATGATCGTCCTGCACATGCGGCGCTCTTCTTTGGGGCGGAAGAAATTCTGATAGAAGAAGTGGCTCTCAGCCAGCTCCTCATCACTGACATGCGGCGAGATGAGTGACAGGATCAAGAGGTAATCGCTGTAAAGCTTCCTCTGCTGTGCGAGATACGGTGCGTACCAGAACCGCCTCGCGATAGGCGGCGGCAGATTCCTCCGCGCGCTCGAGGAATCGCAGGAGGTAACCCGAGCCGGCCGTGCGGAGCTCTTCTCCCCGCGGTCCAGCTCCGGCCCTGCGCTTTTCCAGCAGCCGCGATGCGCTCCGTCCCTGCGCCCAATCCGTCCGCTCCTGCAAAACGGCGAGCTCTCCTCCGTAATCTTTGGAAAAATCCTTCCATCGTCCGCCCTCTTCCTCCTTCTGTCGCTGCCATACGGTAGGCGCTCGCTCTCCATGTAATGCGCGCCTGCATGACGGGCGCGCGCGATAAAGCGCATGGATCGTCCGATGCAGTTCATCGAGAAGATCTGCCTCATGAGCGAGCGCCACCGCCTTTCTCAATGTGCGTCCTCGCATCGGCTGCAGCAAGCTCCGAAAAGCACGTTCTTCAACAGGCCCGAAGAGCGCGTGCCGCGCCGCCTGCCATAGCGCGTGACGACGGGAACGCCGCGCTGAGAGCGCGTCGCGTCGTGCCGCCGCCTGATACGGGTAGGTGTCGAGCCGCGATGTCAACTGTCCTGCTATCGCTCCATGTAGTCGCTCGTCGCAGGCTCCAGTCGACGCTCGATGTCGATCTGCGCCTTCGCCACGCGGCGCGTACACTCTTCTCGCATCTTCGGCGCAGCTCCTGACACCCGACGAGCAGACGGCTCTTCGGCACGCGCTCCAAGATCTCGCGCCAGCAGAAACTTTCTTCCGTGACCTTGTACCAATGGTTGAAAACGCCGAAGACAACATGCCCCGCTTTTCCCGGCATGGCGCCGATAACTCGACGCGCGCTCGCCGTGTAGAAAGCTGGCTCGTCAGGCATACAGGCTCTTCCACTGAAGAAAGCGTCGCTGCCTTCGGCGGGTCGACGATATCGTCCGTGAGGTAGTCGACCGCCGAGCCCCGTCGTGTTGACGTAGCGAGTCCCGATACCTGCACGGGCGCGGGGTCGATGGGCGAGCACAGGCAGAGCGCCGCCCGCTGCGCAGGTCGACGAGGACATCGATTCATCGGGCGAATCTTTCAGCAATCTCGCGAAGGAGGCCCCGCGACGTCGCGCCAGCCGTCGCGTGTCTTTCAGAGCTTGCAGTGAAGCCGTCCTCCCCTCCGCGAGCGAATAGGCATAGACCTCGAAATGTGCGCGATCCAAAGCGCACGCAGCCCATAAATGAAGGAAAACGTGACATGACGGCGAAAATCGGGCGACAAATGGCCGACGCGGAATCTTCTCATGACTCTTTTCCGCGTTCAGCAAAGCGGCTCGATGACCGCAAGAAGCTTTCTCATAGCCTCGATGCGGGCAGCTCCTCCGTCCGATCGCCGTACTGTGCAGGGCGAGCAAGTGCGAGCTGTATGCCTTTCCGACCGTGCGAAGGTCGTCCGCGAGGTCTGCGGCTTCGCGGTAGCTCCAGACGCCTCGTCGGCACGAGCAAGCATGTAGGGCGGCATGAGCTTTTTGCGAGCGCGGGAGACGATAGCGGAAGGACGCGTCTCGCGCGTCTTTTCCGATCGCGCCTGCGCTTCCTCCGCGCTCGCCAGCGCCGCTGCGTGATCGCCCGCGAGCTTCTGCGCTGCGAGAAGCTGCAGATCCGGGTCTTTCTTCTTTTCGCGAGCGCCACTGTCAGAAGCTCCCGCGCCTCGGCTCCCTCAACTGCGGCGAAGCAAATCCATGCTCATCAAAAGCCGACGCTGCGGCATCCAGCGACGAGGCGATGGGCGGCGGCGAGAGCTGCGCCACTCGCGTGCGGCGAGGCGGCGTCCGCCTCGGCTTGCAGACGGGGCGAGCTCTGACGCTGCTACTGCTGTCTCGCCGACGCGCCAGCGTGTTGTCCCAAATCTCTCATACGCCGCTTCGAGATGGAGCATGTCAGCGTAGCAGCGTCCATGAGGAGATGCCTCCATGCGCGTGCGCAAGGTGCGGCGCAGAACAGCGAGCGCAGCCACATCGGCGGCGGCGCATGCCTGCTCACATATTCGTCCGCCCGTATGTGCACAGCAGGCGTCGGCGAAAGCCGAGGTTCGCCAAGATGCTCGCAGCCGAAGCGTGCGCCATGGCGTGTGCCTGCCAGATGACGACAGGCACGCCCATGTGAGCGCGTCACATGTCGTACCCCGCCCGGGTACGGGAATGTGTCGAGCGGCGATGTCGACCTCGCCGTAGGCCGCGGGACTATCGCCGCCGTATGGCCTTCGGTTCCTGATGCGGGCGGGTCGATGCCCACTCGCCTCAAGCGGCGGGCGCCCTCCTCTCTGCCGTCCGACGCATCGAGACCGCCGTCTTGAGGAAGAGCGCGAGCGCGGCACGGCACGGAGGATCTTCGCCCAAAGATGCAGCACCCTGTCCGTGACCTTTCGCGAAGTTGTTGAGCTGCCGAACGCAATATGCCCCTTCCGCGTGGGCAAGGGCGCGATGCGCGATTTGTTTCCCCCGCGCGGCTCGCACCGTAGCAGAGGTGACTCTCGGGCGGCGCAGGAGCTTCTCCGTAAAGCAGCGCGTCCCCATAGGGTCGATATACGCGTCCCGTCAAGAAATAATCGACCGCCGAAAGCGTCGTATCGAAGTAGCCGATGCCCGAAATCTGCACGGGTGCAGGACGAAGCGCGAGCACAGGGAAGCGCGTTGTTCGCGCTAGTGCCCCGCAGTCGAAGAGGATGTCGATCTCATCGGCGCGGATCCTCTCGGCAATCTGCAGGAGTCCGGCGCCCACATGGCGCCAAGCCGACGACGCGAGAAAGCTCCGCCGCCATCGCATTCTCGCCTGCAAGCGAGTAGCCGAACCTCGAAGCGACTCTTGTCAAAGTGCGTGAAAAGAGGCAGCTGAAGAGCGCGACGATGTGGAACGTGAGTCGGGCGAGATATAGCCGACACGGATCTTCCGCGCCGCTTCGGCGCTCGCTTCATGCGCGGCACGCCCTGAAAAAGCTCCCCATGCGTCGTGCCGCATCGAGCATGAACTGCGGCTCGCGCTCGACGTAGTGCTGGGGCGAGAGGTAGTTGCTCAGAGGAGGCCTTGTCTCGAGCGTCTCGGCAGACTCGAAAGTCGCCCGTTCCGCGCAGCGACTCTCGACCTCTCCCATGCTGCAGGAAACGCGCGCAAGAAGATTGTGTGCGAGCACCTCGTCGCCTCGTGCGAGCGTACCGAGGGAAAGCGCGCGCGCATCCAGACGGGCCGCCTGCCAATGCCCAAGCAAAAAGGCCGCCCGCGCTCGAAGGAACAGACCGAAAGCGTCATCGCTTGCCGAAATATCAATCCTGCTGCACGCGCGCATTTTCTCCCTCTCCGGCGTCGATGTATAGTCCGCCGTCAGACGCCATACATCGCGCTCCGCCCCTGCCTGCAGCGAGGAGAGCGCGTCGGCGGCGGCAGCGCTTGGCGAAGGTCTCCCGCCGCAAAGAATCAAGCGAGACGCGACAGCGAGCCTCGCCGCTTCCTCGGGCGAGATCGCCGTCTGGCCGCATCGTGCGCCGCGACGCCGCTTCTAGCCGCCTTCGGAGTGCTGCAACATAAGAAGCGCCGTCCATCAGGTGACTTTTTCCATATGGGGGCGCAGATTCCTGTGCAGGGCGGCAAGCTCTCTGTATCTCGGCAGCGCTGCCGCCGTCTCTCCATAGCTTGCCGCATCCGCCGCCGCCAGATCTCCAAACCGAGATTGGCGAGGATGCGCGGCCGAAACGCGTGCCGTGCGAATCTCCCTTGAGCGTGACGACGGGCACGCCCATGTAAACGCATCGAACGTCGTACCGCCGCCCGGATAGAATGTATCGAGCGCGATGTCGACATCGTGATACTCGTGCAGGTATTCACGAGTATCGGGCGCAGCTCGACGCGTGCGGGCTCAATGCCTGCCGCTTGCAGTCGCTCCGTGCGGCGGTGCACCTCCTCGCCTCGAAAAGGCGGCGGATTTCAGAGCAGACGCGTTGCGGGACTGCGGCAAGGATCTGCGCCCATGCCGCGAGCGTCTCGTCCGAGGCCTTGGCGAGCGTGAACTGCCGAAAGGTCACAAAACCTTTCGCAGGCATGGCGCAGCGCCCGCAGGCGGTGCGCGCCGCCTCGGGCGTATAGCAGAGGTGCGTGATCGTGAGAGGAACGAGCAGCACTCCGTAAAGAACGGCGCTTTCTTGATGTACGCCGGCGCGCCGTCGAGCCTACATCGCCGATCATATGGTCGACCGCGGGAAAGCCCCGTCGTCGCGAAGTAGCCGATGCCCTGACGCGTCTGCACGGGCGCAGGGCGATGCGCGAGCACGGGAAGCGCCATGCCGCGCGTATGACTGGCGAGATCCACGAGGACGTCGATGCCGTCCTCGTAGATACGCCGTGCCGCCTCCTGGCGAGAGCGGCGGATATTGCGCCTAGGCGTCGACGGGACGCATGATGCGGCGGCTCCTCGTCCTCGGGCCGTTCTGATGGCAATAGACCTCGAAGCGCTCGACATCATGTGCGTGAAGGTGCCTCGGCAAAGCGCAGCACGACATGATAGCGCAGGTCCGCGAGATAGCCGATGCGAATCTTGCGCCGCTTTTTATGAAGGCGATGGAAGAAACGGCGTCACGTCGCGGAGCTCTCCATAAGCGCAGTGCGCACGGTACACTTCTGCTGCGGCAGCGCAGCAGAAATGCAGCGCAAGAGGACGTTGCTCCATGCCACGGCGCGAAGCTCAGGAGTTTCCGCTGCGGCAGCCCGCCTTTTCGTAGGCGGCTGCCGCTTCTTGCCAATCCGCATCTACGCGCTGTCTGCCGAGAAGGTTGAGACCTTCTCGACGTAGAGAGAGGCAATCCTCCTCGCGCTGCAAGAGCGTACGGCAGCATGATGCGCCGAGGCAGCTTTCCTTCAGCGAAGAGGAGCGCGCATGGAGGAAAGCGCCGTAGACAGACTGCAGCTCCTTTCTGCAGAAAGCGCCTCGACCAGAGCGCCGCCCCCTCATAGTCGCCCGCCTCGATGTGGATGCTCGGCGGCTCGAGCGCCTCCGACTGGGTCGCCTCGTCCTTCGCCAGCTCGCGCACAGCATCCATCGCTGCGTCGAAAATCGCGCACGGCGAGACACGCGCCGATCCTCTCGCGCAAGCCTATCTTTTTCCTTCTCGCTTGCCATGCGCCCGCTCCTTTTGCTTCATCTTTTCCAGCGTGCACCGGGTAGAGCGCATCGCCTCTTCGTACTCGCGCCACATTTTCTCTCGCCGCCGCACATCAAAACGATCGCGCTCCTCCAGATACTCGCCGTAGAAGTTCCAACGGCTGTACATACTCTTCCGTCGCGACGTATGCGGCGCTCGAAGCCCTCAATGAGCCGCAGCCATTCCAAGCGGCTCAAGAGAATGACCTCCGCTGCTGCCCTTCCTGCTCCTCATGGCGGCGGTAGCAGCTCAAGGGCTTCGAAAGAAGATGCAGTCGCCCCTTTCCAGAAGTTCCAGCCATCGCACGTCGGAAATCGTCTTGTAGCTACGGCTCTGGCGCGCCAATAGTGCTTGGTCGAGATCGGCTCGCCGAAAGAGCACGGCGCGGACGGCCTCCGAGGAGTTTCTGCAGCCGAGCTAGCGTCTCGCTGCCGACGGCCCTCACTCGAATACGGAATAATCCTTCACCTCGGGCACCCTTCCGTACAAGGATTTGGCTGCACCCTGCCCTCCCCATCAATCTGAGCGCGCCTTGAAGTCACTAGTCGCTGCAGGATTTCTCGCGAAAACGCCTGCATCATCTTCTCGATCACGCGTCGAGCGGGATGTCGTCGTCCATCAGCCACTGCAGGTACTCGCCTTTGCGAGATGCTCGAACGGCGCGAAATTCTCCTCCTTCGTCTTCGCCGTCCTGTTTCGGTGATAACACAGCCTCGGGTCGCCCAAATACTTTTCAATCAGGCTTCCGTTCGGTCGTCCGTGCCGTTGTCGCAAACGATGATCTCAAGGTTTTCGTACTTCTGCCGCAGGGCGCTTTGGAGCGCAAGCTCGAAGAACTTCGGGCGGTTGTGCGTCGGGATCATGATGCTGACTGAAGGCAGCGCCTTCCTGCGCCAATGCTTTTGTACGGCTGGCAAGAGCGGGAGGAAAACAGCATCCTCCTCGGGCGGGACGCCCGTCTCGCCCTTCGCCTCGGCGACACGGGAAGAAAAGCTCTTGAGCCGCGCCGAAAGCTCGACCGCCGCCGCGTCCGTGCGGCCCGCCGCGCGATAAAGCAGCACCTCATCGCGCTTCTCGGGCGGCAAGAAGCGTGCATTAGAGTGCGACGTGAGTCGTTCTCATGCAAGCGCCGCCGTGATAGGCGATGCATCGCGCTCCTTGTCGTGAAACGTGTCGAGAAGCGCGATGACATCTGCCGGCTTCTGTCCCGCAGCGCGTCATAGAGCGCAAGAGATCCTCGTGTCGTGGGATCTCGACCGCACGAAGGAAAATAGTCAGATCGCTTCCGCCGTCTTCCTTCATCGCCTCAATCTTGCCGAGCGAAAGACAGACGAGCGAAACATCTGCAGGGAATTGTCCGCACGCAGCGGGAGTGGGCGCCTTCTCTGCACGCGCACGCCGCGTCGGAACATCTTCTCCGCCAGCAGGTAGTCACGCTCCTCCCATGCCGAAGCCCAAATTCCTGCGAAATTCCGCGAGATCGGGGTGCTCTCCATCGCCTCACTGCAAAGACGGGCACAAGTTCTTCTTCGGGCTGACTTCTGAGCGAGAAGAGCGCGCACGAGTCCCTCAATATTCCGCGCCTTCGCGTCCCATGTAGACGATCTTTGCTCGCAATCGCCTTCTGCACGCCTACCGACCGCTTCGTCGCCGTCGCCCAAGCCGTAATAACAATCCATATAATGCGGGGCGTCGTCCACCGATTCTCCCTCTGCCTCTTCCTTCTGGCAGCAGGAAGTCCAGATTGCGCTCCAGCTTCTTGCGCACGATGTGCTGCGAATATCCTGCGTGGAAGACGACGAGTTCCGGCACGTCACGAACTATCTTCGTGTCTCTGCCCGACGAGCATCTACGATCGTGCCTCATGGATCACCGCCCTCGTGGCGAAGATCAGGACTAGTGCGGAAGATGCGCAGTTGGAAGATCGCGCCCGTGAAGCGGTTCCCCTGATCCTTGTCGATATTGACGAGGCGGCAGATCACGCCGACGATGGGCTTCAATGCTCTTTTCCACCCAAAGAGCAGCGGACGCACCTTTATAATCGTCTGCGGACTGAAATATTCGTCCGCGTCAGGAAGAGAATCCAATCGCCCTTTTCGCCTTTTTCCAACGCAGTTCTTCGCGGAGGCAAAATCGTTCTGCCACGCATGATGAAAGACGCGCGTCCGCCTTTGCCATCTCGACCGTGCGATCGGTCGAGCGTATCGACGACGATCATCCGTCAGCAATCTTCTTCATCGAGGTGAGCCATGTGCCAATATTTTCCTCTATTCTTTCGTGATCACACACGCGGAAAGCTTCATGCCTCGGCCTCCTTCATCCATGCTTCATAAGCGTCGATATCCTTTCCCGCGATCCCATCTGCCGCTCGTGAAAAACTGCTCATGCGACGCGAAATCACCGAGACGGTAGAAAGCGATACCCGCATCGTGCCAAAAAGCGGCATCAGCTTGGCGGCATCTGCCGGCACGGCAGCCAAGAGTTCGAGCGATGCCCGCCATTTCTCCGCCAAGAGGACTGCCGCGCCCTCGCGCTTCTTCTCCGGCGAGCGCCGAGGAGGATGCACATAGCGAAGCAGCGCTTCGTCCGGCGAGACGTCTGTATAGCGCGATGTCCCACGACTCCCGAGCTCTTCTGTAAGCGGCTCCTCCGCATAGCAGCGCACGATCTCCTGCAGCGCAGGCAGGAGCGGCTGCATCTCCTGCACGGGAAGATGCCTTCCTTTCTGTTCCGACAGCTGCAGCAGTGTGATCCCTGCATCGTGTCTGCGACCGATCTCGTCGCCAACCCCGCCATCTTCGCCAGTCACCCTGCCCGCTGGCGGCGAGGCAATCCACTCAGGGCAAACGTTCAAAGATTGCCGCCAACCGCTGCTCACATCAGCAGCGAGCTTGCTTCTCCAGCGGATGCCGCCCAGCGCAGCGAGAAAGCGCAGAGCTCCGCCGTATGCGAAGAACGCGCAGGTTTCACCGCACGGCACGCCCACGAGTCTCTCGCCATGCGGCGAGCGAGCCTCACTGAACGGATGGAGACGCAAAGATGCGGCGAGCGCCGCCTTCGCCGTCGTCTCGCCGCCGCGCAAGATAAATCTCCCAGACGACGCCAGCGACCGGCGCGTCCCAGCGGCAAAGCGCGACGCCTGCCAGCGTCGATTCGGCACCTGCGCAGACACGGAAAAAGCCTGCTCAAAAAGAATCCGCCGCATCCTTGAGCCTTCCCATCGACGAGAGGATCATGCCTTCTCTGCATAGAAATCGGCAGCTCAGGAAAGGCTGCCAACGCCCTGTCCGCTAATGCAAAGCATATCCTGCCGTCATCTGGCATTCCCCACCCGCATCTGCGCAGCGCTGTCCTGTGCATATCGCTGTCGCGCCATCGTAGTGACCGAGGAATCGGAGCGCCGAAAGGCGTAGTAAAAGCCTTTCTTTTCCAATCGCCAAAGCGACATAGCAGTCCGCCAGATAGCGATAATGCCCGCTGCATCGCCGTTCTTCTCGATGTCCGCCTGCAGGAGGCAAGTTCCCTCGATCTTCTTCCCGACGCGCCCCGAAGATAGCCGAGATGGCGCCACGAGCAGATGCTTCCTTTCCAGCTTGATTTCGAGCTGACCTTCCTTCTTTCCGACCGCCCCATGGATGCGCCCGGCGAAGGCGATATCCGCACGCGGCGGAAAATGCGAACGTCCGGGAAGCGCTGGATCTCCTTAAAATGATCGTCCTCGTCGAGATTGGCAATCGTCAGCGCGACCGCCTCGATTTCAGGCTGCTCGACGGACGGTGCGGCGAGACACGGTCGCGGCCTGCGGCTCTGCAAACATTTCGTCAGCATCGAGAAAAAGCGACCCAGTCCCCGCGTATGAGAAAAGCGCTCATTCTTCGCCGCCCGCAAAAGTCGTCGCGCCACATATAGTCGTAGACGCGTGCGCCTGCCGCCTCGACAGCGCCTTCGTATCATCCTTCGATCCCATCTACTACGATTCGCCTCATCGCTGTAGACCGCCGTGTTTGAGCCAGCGCGCGGTCATGTCGCGCCCTCGTCGCGCACGATCGCGCACGCCGAAATCCTCAGCGTCTCTCCCGCTCCGTGATTTTTTCCAAAGATCTGCGCGCGCTCGCTACGGCGAGCATCGCATCGTCGAACTCCATCGCCTCGCCGTCCCTCCTTATGCTCAGCGTAAGCACGAAAAAGCCCTCTTCCATCGTCGCACCGCCTCAGCGAACTTCATCTGCCACGCCAAATACTCAGCACTACTCGGCATGAAACTCAGGAATGCGCGGGAAAATCGCGTCGTGCCTTCCAGCACACGCGTGCTCCTCGCCCTCAGGAAGCGTATAGAGCACGCATGGCGATGCAGCGGCTCGCAAAAAGCACGGGCGAGGGCCGTCTGCGATGTCGAGCCGCGCGTAGTGCAAAGCTGCCTCATCGCCCACGCCTTCATACGCCTCGGCGAGGTAGCGGTAGAGATCCTCCCGGGCTTTTGCGTCTGCTCCAATTCCTGCAGGAGGAGTCTCGGCTGCGCTCCGCCTTGCCCTTCGCACGACTCGCAGTATAGCCCGATCGGAGCAGCACAAGGACTCTTCAGGAATGAACCCGGTGCAGATACCGTCTCGCGCTCGGATATGCTCATGGATGCGACCCATGGCGGATCTCAGGCGCGGCGGAAGCGCGCACGACATAGCTATGATCACCGCGCTTTTCCTCTGCCGTCGACGTCGAGATTCACGATCTTCACGGCGAGCGCATCAAAGCTTCCGTTTTTCTGGCGACAGTACGCAGATTTCGCGCGTCGCCTCGGAAAGCGCTCATCCGCATCGAGGAATACGACCCAGTCGCCTGTCGCATGAGAAAGCGCCGCGTTCCGCGCCACCGCAAAGTCATCGCACCACGCGCCGCGAAGGAGCTTCACCTTGGGCATAGCCTCCACAATGCAGCATGTATCGTCCTCAGAGCCGGTATCGCAGACGATGATCATCGACGCTCGCCGCTAGCCTCGATGGATGCGGCGATATTTGCGCCTCGTTCTTCGTGATATAGCAAGCTGAGATTTTCATATCGTACAAATTCCCTTATCATAGAACAGCTATCTCATGTATCGTGATAAAGTGCAGGAACTTACGTACGCAGAACCTCCCCGGAGGTTCTTGAGAGTCTGTAATTCTGACGAAATTACTGCGAACGGGCTGAGAACGCCGAGCTGGACTGGTTCGCCCGAGCGAGCATAGCTGAGCAGCCTGCATGAGAACGTTGTTCTTCGGTAGTTCGTCATCGCCTTTGCCATGTCGCGTCGTGGATGGTGGACTCGGAAGCTCGACGTTCTCGCTTGCCGTCGTCAAGTTCTGCTCAGTAGTTCAAGCGGCTCTGAACAGCGCCGATCGTCGTCTGCTGGTCGAGTGCCTTGCTGATCGCGCTTGTCAAGAACGTTGATGGCAGCGTTCGCCTTGTCGCGCGCGTGCTGATGTTCAGCGGCCGTCCGAACCCTGAGGCCGAGAGCCTGGGCGCGCATATCGGTCGTGCCGACGCGGATCGCCCGGGTTGGCGCGCGTGCCGATCTGGAAGTTCATCGAGTTGTCCTGCGAATTGTCCTGCGCACGAACCGTCTCGAGAAAGCGTCGAGGACAGCATTCGCGGACTCCTGCATGATGCGTCTCTGCGTATCCGTGATGCTGAACGTGATGCCGCCGATCGACCGCTAACGCCCGTGCCTGCAGCGTGAGTGATCGCGCACTCACCGGAAAGCCGTGTAGACCGTGTCACCAGCGACGTTCGTACCGATGACGGATGTAGCACCGACATCAGCTGCGCCGCCGACAATGCCCGTGCCCGAGAGGCGCTTGATGACCTCCTGGAAATTCTGCGTCGAAACCGCATAGCTCGTCGTCTCTGTCTTGCCCCGTTGACGTACGAAACCGTGATCGTATCCGCGAATGGATGTTGAGGTTGCGGCCCGTGCGAGTCGAGCAGAGCCGTCATAGCCGAAGCGGCTACCGTCGCCGTGCTCATCGCTCGTTCGTGAACGTCGTCGTCGTAGCCGTGACCTTCTGCTGTGCGTGCCGTCGACGAGGTACTCTGCCGCTGAACGTGTATGTTCGCGATTGTCATTGATCTGGTCGATGCCTGGTTGAGCTCCTTCTGGATCGTCGCGCGATCGTCATCCGTGTTCGTGTCGTTCGCAGCGTGTGATGACCTTCTCCTTGAGGGTCTCGAGGATGTCAACCGTGCCGAAACAGCCCTCAGCAACCTTCATCATGCTGTTGCCGTTCTGCGTGTTCTGGTTGTCCTGATCGAGCGAACGGATCTGACGCGCATGCGCTCGAAAATCGCATAGCCCGGAAGCGTCATCGACAGCGCCGTTGATCTTCGCGCCGGACGAAACCTGCTTGAGGCCTCGTCGAGAGCGCTTTTCGATTCTTGTTCAACGTGTTCAGCGTGTTGACCGCCATCATGTTGTTCTTAACTACCATCGCCATTTGTCTTTTCCTCCCCGTTGTCCTATTTTTCTCTCTCGGCATCCTTGTCGGTGCTCGAGACGGTCCCGTCCCCAGCGCCTGCAGCGTCAAACCGGGCAAAACAGGCGTTTTCCGTCTTGGCGCACGCCGCCATGCTAGCTTCTAGCGTGCGGGTTGATCGGAGACCCGCCCTGACTGCTGACATCTGATGAGCAACAAGTGCTTCTTGCCTTTGCTCAAATTAGTTTTATCGGTGGGACGCGCCATTTTCACTAAGTGAAACTTTTTCCGCCGGTGAAAATTTATTTTACGGAAGGCTGCACCACCCCATGCTTCTTCACATTTCTCGATTCACAAGATGACCACAATAAACCCCTGACCCTCATAGTCGTGACGGTTTCATGCTGCGTGCGCGACTGTTCAGCCAGACCTTCGTGTTGTAGATGATCTGCATCCCGATGGGCCGAGCTCTTCGACGAGCTCGCCCTCCTGCGTCACCTTGAAAGCCCTCGATGCTGCATCTTCCATCTGTCCAAACACCTTGGCCCCTCTGCGCTTCAAGATCGAGGAAGCGATCGATATCGTCCTCCTGATGAACTTTCAGCATCTCGTGCGAAAGCTCCAGGTACAGCTGCCAAAGCTCTTCGGGTGCGCATCTCCATCACGCGCCCTCGGTCGGAGGCGTCGTCGAGTCATCCGGGCACGCGGCGCCGCGCTTCCAAAGCTCTCGCCCGATTTTTCGGCGCGCGCCTTCTTCACGCCTCAGCCTGTGCGTCGCGCAGTTCGCGGATGATGCCCGCCGCCCTCGTCGATCTTCGCCGTGTCGCTCGCCAGATTACCTGCACGAGGCAGTCGCAGACGTAGTTGGCAGCGGCAGCAGTGATACGAGATCTCATAGTCGAGTCGAGTGTCACGCGAAATTCCGTGATGATCTTCTCGCTCTGATGATCGAGTTGTTCGCCGACCGTAGTCCTTCTTCTCAGGAGCCCCTCCTTTGCCCTCCGACATGAAACGCAGGGCGCCGTTAGAGCATGAGCGCCAGGCTTCGGGCGTCGCCGTCATGATCTGCTGTCCATATGCTTCCGCTGCTGCATCACCTATCTGCTTTTCCCCCGCCTTCCCCTATCGCGCGCGAAAATCGAGCTGTAGGTGCTGTTCATGCGCTGCAGCGCCGATTCCATCGCGTTTTATTTCTTTAGAGCTGTACTGAAGTCGTCCAGAGAGATTCTTTGAAGTCCGCATCTTTTTCTTCTGCGAGCGGATCAAGTTGCCGAGCGTTGACGCATCGTCCCAATCGGACTTCGTGCCCGCTTCCTTGCTGATCCCTCTGAGGCTGTCCGCGACTTTCGACAGGCGCATCGAAACGCCCGAGTTCTGAAGTCGTCCTTTTTCGTCCAGCGAACCAAAGACGCGGTAGACGGAGTCGGATCTTCCGCCAGCGCCTTCTTGAGCTTATACCTCGTCCAGCGACAGATGACCGTGGTTGTTGCCAACCTTCGTCGTCGATGCCGAGCGTCGATGCGGAGTTGTACTTCGATCTCAGCAGCCGCGACGGGCGTCGCGACGGCTTCTCCATCTTGCTTGATGAGCCTGCCGAGGTAGGTGTTGTGGTAGAGAAGCCCGCCCTTCGCCTTTTCGTTCCAGCGCTTGACCTGCTCTTCCGATACGCCTTTTCTGCTCTTTCGTCAGCGGGTCATAGTCCTGTCGTGCTGTGTGCTGTATTCTTCGCAATTCGTCCCAGAAGCTTGTTGTAGCTCTCAACGAATTTTCGACCTTGTCGACGACAGCGTCGACGTTCTGCGAGACGGAGACCGTGACGGTCTGTCCGTCTGCGTCTTGTTGAGGAAGTTGTAGGGTGACGCCGCCCGCGACGAGGCGGTTCTCATCGACGTACGTCCCTGCCGTCAACCTTGACCCCGCCCGCCGTGCCGCCGAATCCCCTGCTCTGGCCCTGCACGAAAAGAGGCAGGTTCGTCAAGTGTTCGTCGACTGGTCGAATTCGCGAAGTGCAGGTTGTCCACGAGCTGCGTCGAACCTTTTTGTCGAGCGTCTTGACGCTGATGCATTACTAGCCGCCGTTCTTGTTGTGAGATACTGAAAGAACCCGTCGCCGCATCGTAGCTGGCATTGAAGTTCGCCTTGTGCGCGACATCCTTCGGCCCTTTTCGGCGGGCGCTTGGCGTTCTGTATGCTGCTCGCGAGGTCGTTCAGGGTCTTCTTTGTTTTCCACGAGATCCTTCGAACGAGCATACTTGATGTGGTAGATGTCGTCGGCAGACGCCGGCCTTGTCCGCGAGATCCATATCGATCGCCGTGTCGTTTCATTGACGACGGCATCCGTGCCGTCCGCATAGTAGACGTGATACTGCTGCACACCGCCGGGGCTGGGCGTCGTCAGCTTATCGATACGCTGAAAGCGATGTCGGCAAGCTCGAGTCGACGGTGCTTTACAGAGTTATCCGAGGAACGCGTGATCGGCGCGTTCGACACGAAATAGGCGTTCGATGCGAGACCTGCACCCGTGACCGCGGCTCCGCTGACCGCTGCCGCACCATCGCACTGACCGTGACCGTCTTGTCATCCGAACTTGACGCGGCTCTTCGCCGCCATGTCGGACTGCTGCTGTGAGTTGTAAGCTCGGAGAGGTTGTACGTGTTGACCTTGTCATGAGAGCCCGTTGAGCGCGGTCTTCGTGTACTGTTCGTCATCTCGCGCTTGTACATCTTGTCGTATTGGTTCTGCTTGCCCTTCATGCCCATCTTGACGAGAGATTCTACGTCAAGACCCGGACCGAAAAGGCCGTAAAATTCCGTTTACACCCATAATTCTTCCTCCCAGGCCGGCTGATCCGAGAACGCAGCCATTCGCGCGTCTTTTCCATGCCCGCCATGTCATGTACTCCGGGCGGCATCTCCGATGAGCTTGCCCGTCTTCTCTCAAGCATGCACGCTCGCCGACGTCGACTTGTGGTACTCGAAGGCGATGTTGCAGTTCATGCGGCTCGCGATGCGGTTGATCTCCTTCGAGAGGTACGTCATCTGCGACTCGTCGACCGGCTTGTCCTGCCGGCCTTTTCCTGCGCTCTTGCTCTGCTGCCTCGCTCGTCGCCTCGCCGCTCGCTGGTCTCCCGCGCCCGCAGCTGCGTGCTCAGATGCTCGTCGACGACGGCAGCGGGCGGCTATCAACAGCAGGCTGCTCGCCGAGGGTTCTCCACGCCCATCGTCGCTGCTCAGCCGTCCGCCGTTTGCGGGTGTTGCAGGAGGGCGCTGAACTCTCACGGCAAGATCGGCCATCAGACTGACGGCCGTTGCGCCGAGCGCGTCCTGAATCTTACTTATCATAGTTTTCTCCTCCATAGATAAAATATAGTGCAATCCCTTGTTTGCCGAAGCGCTTCCTGTGCGGGGCAATACAGGAGCTCTCGCTCCCTGCAAGCAAACGACTTGTAAAAGTCTCGCCCCTCGGGCGAGGCGCTTTACCCGCCCCGCGCGATGCGCCCGCTGAGGTCGATGTCTGCAGGCGCCGCCGCCCGCTTGTTCTCGTCCGATAGCGCGATATATCTCGCCGCGGTAGATCTTGACCTCACGTGGCGCTTCGATGGCAATGCGGACATTGTCCTCGGACTTCACAGCGTGGACGACAACATCATCGCCGATCATGATCTGCTGGCGCGGCTTGCGCGTCATCACCAACATTCAGTTCGCCTCCCGCTCGCTTCTCTTGTCTTCCGCCTTTTGGAAAACAACCCTAGTCTTCTGTGCAATAGCGCTTTGTCGAGGACGATCTGGCATCCCTCATTCGTGCGGCTGTTGATGACGATCGGTGCGAGAAGGTTTGCCGTCATCTCGCGGATATCCTTTCTCCGATCGTCAAGAGCGTATAGCAGAAGATCTTCCGTCGTTCAAGGGCAAGGCTTTCGAGAACATCATCCTCCCCGCTGGAACTCGTAGTCAGGGAAGCGATGAACGGATCGCCATCAGAAATGTGAGATCGGGCGTCACCGCCGACCGTAGAAGACGTCAGGGCTTTCCTCGTCGTATGGGGATGATGATGAACTCATGCTCGTCTTCGGGCTGGAAGGCCTGCAGCAAAATGAACAATTTTGCTCTATCTCCCTCGATTTCTCCAAAGCGTCGCCGTGATCTTTCTCATGTTCTTCTCTATGCGTATACATCATAACGGCTGATGGATGTCCACATGTGAATGGAACCTTCCACTTTCATATGATAGAAGTCGATACCGCTCCGGCTCGCGGGTCGTATGCGGCCGGAACGGATCGAGCGCGGCAGCACGACCGAGTGCTCGCTGGACACTCGGCGTGACGCCTCGACCCTCAGCTGGATAGACAGCGGTGATCTTCGGGCGCGGAATGGAAAACTTGAGCAGTCTCCTTCTGCTCTTGATCTCGCTTCGATCTTGCCTTCGCCTGCTTTCTTGGAAAAAGTCGGCATTCGAGCCTTCGCCCACGCACCGTCGATCGCCCGCCAAGCCTCCGCGACGAACGGCGCCTCGTGCCGCTTTCACGCGAGCGCTGCGTTCATAAAGTCCGCGCGAGAGGTCGTGGCGTCGTCCTGTCAAAGCCGTATGCCTTACGGCTCTCTAGCCAGCTGTCGATGTCAGGTGCGCACACGCGTCGCGCCGAGATTCGCACCCGCTTCAGCGCCGCCTTAACCTGCACCGCTGGGCTCGTCGCCGCGTCGTCCGAAGCTGAGCGCGCGCCCAAGCCAACTGAGCATGTAAGGCGCGTACCGCTACGTTAGGATACACGTCATATTGAAGCGTCGCGCCCTCCTGCTTCCGGCTTTCTCTTCGCCTCAGAAGTGGTCGGTCAAGGTCAGCGGGATGCTGCGAGCCGACCGGAGGAGCGATCATGTTGTGCGTCGCCGACGCCTGCGCCAGGCTGGACGGCGACGGCTGACATCCGTGCTGTTCGTGCCGGAAATATGTCCTGTGACGAAAACCTGGCGTAGTCGTCGGAGGATTATCTGCCATGCGCAGTAAACGTGTAAAGTCGCGCCGCGATATGCGATCCTGCGACATGGCGACGTTTGTTGTGTGACCTCGTCGGCGAGCGTCGCGCTGTCGGAAATCGCTGATCGGACGTCGGAGGAATCGACTTTCCGCCGTCACGGTCAGCATATCGTTGATCGCCGCCGTGCCCGACGCACGTGTTGCCCAGCTGTTTCTCGTCTCAAAGATATCCGTGCACCAAAGAGACGCCTCGCCGCTGGCATTGACGCAGTATTCGCCGTCGGCCTCGACGGCGCTGTTCTTTTCGACCGCTATGGAGATCTGTTTGAAATCCCTTGCTCGTAGCGGACGACCTGCTGGTCCGATGGTCGCGGGCTTCAAGTTAACCGTATTGCCACCGACCGCGGTGCTCTGCGGTACCACCTGCGCCGCTTGCCGGCAGCAGCGCGGCGTCGTCGGGCGTCCTTGCAGTCTGCCCTGTGTTGAGGAAGTTGTCGACACGTTGAATGCGCCGCCGAGGGTGCTCACGGTCTGCCGACGGTTGACCTCCGTCTGCCCTGCCGCGAGCCTTCTTCTTGTAGCCATCCTTCGCGAAGCTCGTAGGAATAGATGTCGCCCGTCTTCGTGTCCGAGATAATATCTACATGGTTGTCGTCGCCACGGAGCGATCATCTGCTTTCATGCGGCCTGACACGTTCGTATTGTTGAAGAACTTCGACTGCTGATCGTCGAGCGTCTTGCCGGGCGCGCCGCACGCCAACCTTCTTCTCTCGTGAGGAGGAAACGGCTGCGTGAGGTCGGACCGTGCCTGAGAAGATGCCAGCGGTCGCCCTGCCGCGGAAACTGCCGAGGGAGACGATCTCGCGTGCGGCTTTGCTGTCATCTCACTTAGCAATTGCGTCCATATCCGTGTCTGCGCGGCGGCTGCGCCGCGCCGGATCGTCTCTTTTCCTTCAACGTCTTGAAGATGTCCGCCATGCCCGAGACGAGCGCCGTCCGTGCGCTGCATCCACGATTTGCCGCCGGCGTCGACGTTCTTCGCAATGCGTCTCATTCCGTTTTGCTCCGTGCTGTAGCGAAGCGCAGTTTCCGAGATAGCTTTGCACGATCGTCGACGGAGCGGTGCGGCGACACAATACGATCCGATCGTGCGCGCGCGAGCTTCGTCGCTCCTCCGCGGCGTGTTCAGCTGTTTCGATAGCGCGAAACCATCTGTGCTAAGCGTCGATTCTCATCTATTTCACCTACCTTCCCACGTCTCGCAGCGAAACTCCTGAGACGATCGGGCAGTGGGTTTCGTCCGTTGTCGTCATGCAGCGTGCGCACGCGCCAGCCCTGCTGGAACGGATCGGCGTTGAAGGAAAGTTCTCTCCCAGGCGGATTGACGCCTGAGACCGGCGTACGCCAAGCCCTCGATCTGCGCCGGCGACGTCCTGTTGGAACTGTGCCTTCGTATCCATAGAGCGTTCCGGATCATTGATGACGCGTCATCGAATTATGTATAATAGTTGTTGAGCAGATCGTGCCGGTCGGACGGTGCTCTGTTGGCCGCTGCCTGCCGTCGGGTTGCCCGCTATCGTGCGGCCGTCGTCGTCTCTGTACCAGCGCGTGACATGTTCGTCAAAGCGAGGAACGGCGTCGCATGCCGTCCGCCGTGCCGTTCATGTTCGCTCGCGTATGAACGACGGTACCCGCTCGTAGATCTCGCGGGATCGTCGCATTGTTGTCAGCCGAGATTCTGCGTAGCGAGTTTTCCATCGCTGTCGTCACCGAGACCGCGTGCGGCAGCGCTTTGAGCTCGCGTTCAGTGCGACGAGTTCCGCGCATGCCTTCATCGCCTTGATGATTTCACAGCGGCAAAGAAACTCCTCCGTGTCGCCGGCCGCGGTAGAGAGCGTAGTCGCAGATGCGTCGTCACTGGAGGCGAAGCCAGTTGTCGTCGACGCCGTACCGTCTGCCTTCCGCCGCGAGCGAGCGACTGAGCGTTCCTGTCCCCAAATATAGCTACTGGCTGGCATTCCTCGCCAAAGAAGTTGAGGTTCGACGTCTTGTCCCTTGCTGCGATCCGGCACGCCGCGCGATGCTGGTCGTTGAACACTGCGTCGCGAACGTCGCCGCGATGTTCGCGAGACTTTATCCATGTCACGCCTTGTCCTCGCTGTGAGGTCGACGGCGGCTGCGGCGAGCCATGGCTTCCCCGCTTTGCGAAGAGTGTTCGCATCGCCGAAAACCAACGGGTAGTCATTGGCGCCGTCACGCTCATTTCTTCAACGGGACCGTCCATCTTCGTTCGAGACGCGAAACGCCGTTGACGATGGACGCCGCGAGACGACCCGGCAGTACTGCCGTTATCCATCTCGTGAGACGTGCAGGCTCATGTCTCGCCAGTTTGTCAACATGGAGGTCTTGCTTGTCAGCTGATCGTTGCCTCGACCATTGTGGGGTTATTTTATGGTTGTTGGTTTGTTGTTTGTGGTGTTTGGTGGGTGTTTGGTTTGGGTTTTGGGGGTGGTGTTTGGTTTGGGGGGTTGGGGTGTGTGGGGTGGGTGTTGTTGTTGTGTTGTTTGGGGGGTGCCGGTATTGAAGACCGCCTCGATCTTGTCGGCCGTTCTTCTGGCGGTTACTTCGCGTAGGACCTCGCATCGCCTCACTCGCTGTGTACTGCTTGTCCGCAGAAAAATCGCGGGCTCTCGTCAGCGAATCCGAGATCGACGCCGGTTGCCGACGAAAAGTCCAATCCGCCATACAGACTGCTGTGCTCCAATGCCCGCGTAGTCGCAGATCTCACGCGCTGGCGCGAATAACCTCTGTATTCGCGTTCGTGATGTCTGTGTCCCACCGCGTCAGCGCGACGGCGGTGCTGTAAATGCCAAGCGAACCATCGTGTTCAGTCCGGAAAATGTTGACTCGATTCTTTGCACGCCACCACTCGGGCGCCGCCTCGCGCCTGCGAATCTGCAGCTTCCATCTATCCCCGTCAAACGTCTCGCATCAAACGCCCATCGTGCCCGCGCCCGTCTGCATAGTTTCTTCGCTTTCGCACGTCCTCTCGCCGCGTGCGGCGTCGCCTCTGCAGGCGTCCCCGCCATCACGATTGATGTTGAAGAGGATAAACCGCATGTGGCGTTCGGGCAGGGCGCCGTCTGCGTAACGACCGCTTCCCGCATCTCACATGCATGATCCCGTTCGTTTCCTCCCACGCAGGCGTCTCGCAACGGCACGTTCTTCGAGACCGAGCCGTGCGGCGGGAGACGCCCGCAGAGCGTGCGTTGCCGATGCGCCTTCAGGAGTAGTTCTGGCGCTTCTCTGTCGTCGCAGCTCGATTGATGAAGAACCTCAGATTGCCTTCTGTCTCGCTTGCTCATCGAATCGCCCGGAACCGTCGCATAAGAGCCTGGCGCTGACGTTCACCGCGAGGAGAGTCTCTGGCACACGTCGATCTGCTGTCTGAGCGTCGATGATCTCTCCCATAGCTTCACGCCTTGAAGTCGAAGCGGCGCTCGCGCGTCACGCTTTCCTTTGCCGCCCGCTCCGTAGGACGCGCCCGCCGCCGTGCCGCCTGATGCGGTTGAGGTTCGCCGTCACTGCGGCGGGTGCGCGCTTCGGCAGCAGCGGCCCTCCGCCTCGCCGAGGCGCTCGACCTCGCCATGCGCCGATCGAGCTCCTCGATGCAGCGTCTCAAGTTCTCCGGCAATCTGCCGATCTGGACAGCGATGCCAGAAGCTCGCGCGCCAGTTTCATCGTCGTCTGCTATGCCCGCGTCCTTTTCCTGAGACTGGAGAACCTGCGTCACGGCGCGTCTCGAAACCGCCTGATCTCCGCCGCGACTGTTCCTTCTTCAGCCACGACTTGCGCCTCGATCGCTTTCTGAGATCCATCGCGGCCGGTGCCTTGATGCTTTGCCCCGCTGACTTTTCGCAAGCTCCGTACAGCACGAAGAAAGGTGCATCCATGACTTCGCTTTCATTTCCACGCCACATAGCATCCTCCCTCGTGACAGCACGTCAGACACAGGTTTTCCTCAAATACGCGCTGGTCGAGCATTTTTCGCAGCCATATCGCGCCCGCGACGATAATAGTCACCCGCGGCGATGCGCTCATCACCAAGCAAAGCAACTCTGTCCTCTCGAACCTCATCGCTATCCGCTTTTCGAGCGGTTGAGAATCTCACCGAACGTCCTACCCTTCCTCGAAAGCACGCCCGCGTCCTTGCGCGGCGCCTCGTCTGAGTATTCGTTCACGCGTCTGCACGGCGGGAAAGAGCTTCGCTCGCCTGCGCAGACGCTCATAAAGGGTCGGTACCATCGTCCTGCACCGATGGACACATCGCACCTCACACCACGCTTTCTTGTTATGAGACGAGCATGGAGCATCTCACTCACATACCTGTCTTTCATGCGTTAGTATCGGATGGCTCTTCAGCAAGCGCCGCCCATGCGAAGTTTCTGCGAAAGAGCGGCTCCTCGAGCATCCTGTTCCTTGGCGACGGGCACGGGTGCCGCCGGAAAGAGCTGCCTCAGCCGTGCGGTTTCTTGCCGAAATCGCGCGCCTGCCCGCGCAGCAGCGCCGCGCGAGATCCGTGCCGCGCTTTCTTGTGGATAGTGATCTCCTGGTCTGCATGAAAGAGGCGGGGAGTAGTGGATCATGCGGGATCTCTGCTCATTGCCCCGTCCTGCGGCGATCTCATCAGTGTCGTCACCTCCGGATGCGCATTCACATAGCGGATGATGCTCTTCTTCCTCGCTTTCTTCTCGAAGCGAGTCCATGCACGCCCTCTGCTGGCTGTGCAATAAAGAGCTTCGACGAAGGGCAGTTTTCAAATTCCATCCATCTCGTACCTCTCCGTAAAAATAGCCAAAATATATGCGTCCATGTATCTATCGTCGCGAACGCTCATTTTAAGGGAAGATCCGAGATTTTTCCAATGGCTTCACCGCACGGCAAGCGCTCTCTCAAGAAGTCAGAGACTGCACCTGCGCAGAGAGCGCGGGCAGCAGCGCCTGGATAAAACACGGATAAACGTGCTCGTGTCCCGGCGCATCTCGCTGAAATTCATACAGTGCTCCTGCCACTCCGTTTCCTGAAAGCCGACGAGGACGAAGTCAGCTGGCGACGAGAGCGGACGCTTGACGGAAGCATGCCGTCGGAAGCGAGACAAGTCATACCGTCTCGGCCCTCCCGCTCAGTGGTGGAGCAGTTTGTCCTGAGCCCAAGTTCCTATACTTCCAAGCCTCGTGTTGAAGAAGCGCTTCGACTGCAGGCCGCTCTTCGCGTGCCGGGAGCACGCAGGTCATCGGCCGTCGGCCTCCTCCTCCTTGATGTCGCGCCTCGACCGCGGCAGCGCCGGCGCTCTTCCAGCCAACGCGCCGCGCCTTTTGGCATGTCGTGCAGCGCGTGATGGCACTACGAAAGCCCTTCTTCGTACAAATGCGCTCCTTTCGAAACTCATCGCGACAACAAACGTCCGCCTTGGTATAACTGTACGGCTCGCGCGACAGCCCTCGCGACCGGCTCTGCGCCTGGCTTGACCTCTTAGCAGGGCTTCACGATGGCTCAGTTCTTTTCTCGACCATGCGTTGTACCACGGATACTCTGCCCGGATCCGCAGCAGAGGTGTCGGTACAATTCGTTGCCATTTTATCGATCATGCATATACTGAACGCAGAGTACCTGCATGATCTGGAAAGGATGGTTCATCTGCCGCAAGATGCGCCGCTTCCCTCTACGGATTCCCATCACGGCCTTCAATCGCGGCCAAGCCGGGAAAAATTTTCTCGACGTAAAACAAACTGCGGCGTGACGGTCGTCATGAAGGCAGAACAATGAACCGAGTGCGTCCTGCTGTCACCTGCCGATTACAACGCCCTTGCATCGATGCTGCCAAGACGCCGACCTTCTCCATCTCGCTTCCAGAAGAATGAAAGACTTCGACAGCAAAAACGCAGGCGCTATTCCCTTTGAGAGAAGTTCGGTGTCAAGCGACAATCGACCTTCCTTCTCCTCGATTTTGAGAGCGTCGAAATCGAATGACGTGGCTTAAGCACAGTTTCTGGGCGTAGCACAAAAGATTTCCGAGCGTCTCGGACGGCAGTCAGCACGAAACGGCAAAGAGCCATCTGCAGAGAGTTTCTCAGAAACTCCACTGCCTGCAAGTAGAGGGCGGCTACGGCAAGCCATTGCGCACATACCGACGCGAATCGCGTCGGTCCATTTATCGATGCCCAGCGCGCAGTCCGTATCGTCTACAAAGCTGGTGCAAGACCGCGATCACATGCCGATCGTCGTCATCCAGGTTTGCGCAGCGATTACCGCCGTGGCGCAAACCGCCAGCACGCAGAATGGCAACGAGCGACAGTGGTGAGTCCCTATAAGCCTAAGCGGAGCCGATCACTACGCTTCTCTCTCCACTCCAGTGCTCCGCACCATCAACAATCACCGCTTCACCTCCTGTTGACCATTGATCAAAAATTCCAGTTTCCCATCGTATACACGAAGCGTCTCTTCACAGCTCAGCAAACAGTTTCTTCTCTCCTCGATGAGGCAAAAGCATGATCACAACAGATAAGCCGCCCGCGTCTTTTGGGTCCGAGTGCGGCTTTTGTCGTCCATCCATTTGAGCATGGGCGCATCTGGCCAGTCGTGATCACGGCTCCCGGTGCCGACTCTCCGATATACAAAGCATCCCTACTTCAATTCTCTCGCGCAGCCCCCAGAGAAGATTTTTGCGGCGCAGCTCCTGCATGCAATAGAAGGTATTACCGCTCGAAAACATAAAGGCTATCGCACATTTGCAATTCCCCGTTCACATTCTTCCCGTGCGAATTTGCGCTAAAATCCATACGCCGCTTTCACACGGTAGCCAGAGCGGCGAATCGTATCCGCCGCTTCCTCCCACCTAGTCGGTATATTCTTGGGCATTTCGCCGCCGTTGGAACGTAGAGAGAATCTCTTCCGGCCTCCTCCTCAACCATGTTCCAACCAACGTCTGCACTGCGGCGACAGATGCTAGAAAAAGTCATTTTCCACCCTCATCTCATGCTTACACACGAAGGATAATGAGTTGCAGTCACATGCCGCGGGGATGCGGCCAGGCTTCCTTGACGATGCGGATGATGCGGTCCTCCGTCAGCGCGCGCGGACTCTTCAACGTCGCCGCGTCGTGCAGTCGTCTCCTTGTGCACCGTGCCGTCGATGTCGTTCGCGCCGAAGCCTGCTGCGCGCCACTCAGCGACGGGGACGGTCAGCATGACGATATCGCCTCGATGTTCGTGAAAGTTGTCGGCGAGCATGAGGCGCGGGAATCGCCATCGTCGCTGAGGTCGTCCCACATCGAGGTCTCAGACGCTGCCGCTCTCGCGGCGAGCGCATCAGTGCGGCAGGAAACGGGAAGCAGATGGATAGGTCTGGAAGCCGCTGTCGTCCCGCAGAGGCGCAGCGCGAGCAGATGGATCGACGCGCTCGGCGAGGCGTACTCGATATGCCGTCAGGCATCGTGCGCGTTCGACTTGATGCCGGTCTGTGCGCCGTGCGCGCAGCGTCGAGCCACCTCCTTCGCACCGTCGCCTTTGTTCCGGATCAGCTCTTTCGCGGATGCGGTCGGAGAGGATCTCGCGCGCCGCCGCCCGCGATCCGCGTCGAGTCCGGCCGCCAGAGCCTTTTGCAGCACCTCGCGCACGGAGAGCCCCGGTCACGGAGTGCGTGATCTCGACGACGTGAGAGTCCCTTTAGTGAGAGCTTGGGGAAGCCTTTCGTGCAGCGCACGAAGCCGCGCGAGATAGTCGTCGAAGCGTCCACGCAGGATGCAGCGAGCGACGACCACGGTCCCGCAAAGATGCGATCCTTCATCGCATCCTCGACGGCGGCGACGGCGTCGCCGCCGCCATCCTCGCAGGCGCCCTTGTCCTCGGCATCGCGTCCGCCGAAAAGCGCAGACTTTGCGGTGCGCACGGCATATCTCCGTGGAGGTTCGCATGGCAGTTCACGTTAGTAGACGACGTCGCCGCACTTTTTCGCGCCGCACATGAGTCGGCGCGTGCGCCGAGCCAACCGTCGATGTTCCTGCAGTCAAAGAGGCGGACGCCGTCCTCGCGTGTCAGGCGCTCTTTTCGCCTTTAGCGCTAATGTCATTCGCCAGCCCTTGGGAGCGAGACGAAGATCCGTCGCTTCTTTCCCCCATCCATAAAATTCAATCGCCGCACGCGCCCGCGCAAAACGGCAGGGCGGCGAGCGCCACGCTGCTGATTCGACGACCTTCCACGAAAAGCTCCGGGGAAGGCGCCAGCGCCGCCGCGAGGAACTGTCGTAGCGACGGCACCCGCGATGCGTGCAGGCCGGCCGCCATCCAGAGGCTCGGCGCGCCAGCGCCGCTGCCGATGCGCGTCCGAGCCGACTTCGCTCTGACCATCCGCGGCAGACGATTTCCGCCGCGGCATGACGAACTTGACGGAAAGCGTCCGGCACGGATCCAGCGCAGAAGCCAGCGCTCGCAAAGAAGTCGGCGCCGAGCGCCGAGCGCAAACGCGGCAGAGCGCCTTGAGCGCCGCGGTGCATCAGAGCGCAAAGAGGAAAGATCGCGGCACGCTCGATACGCGCAGCCCAGCGGTATCGGGATGTGTGCGGCACGAAGTGGCGAGAAAGACGATTCGCCGTCATCAGCGCTTTGCGTCAAGACAAGATCCTTCGCGGTAAACTCACGGTTCTTTCTTTTCAGAACGGCCATCACGACTTCTCCTCCGGCCTGCAGCACGTCTCCTCGTATCCGGATGCTGCCTTCACGCATCGCCGCCGCTCTCGATCAGGTCGACGCGCGGTCCTCGCGTGCAGCATCAGTCGTGAATCTTGAGATCACTTCGGCAGCGGCGAGTCTCTCGCGCAGTTTTCGGACAACTTCGATGACGACTTCCGCCGGATGAAAACTCAGATCTGCCCGCCTAATGCACGAAGTTCCGCTGCGCGCGCGATCGCCGCATCGTCGACGCCGCGCGCGTCATGTAACGGCTCGATGAGGCTCTTCGCCGTCGTCTTCGCCATGTGCCGCATCTGTCGTCCGGACCGACGACAGACTCCTCAACGCCGAGCTCGTCTGTCGCAGCCGCGAGGCTTCGCACAACGCGTCGGAGCAACGCGCCGGCGTGTTGCCGACGGTCTTGGCGAGAATTTCGCGTCGCCGCGCTGGCCTAAGCAAGGCTCCAAAAAGCTCTACAAGGCGCGTCTGCATGCAGAGTGAACACGGCGATTTTTCTTCTTCGGCAGCTTGCTCGTGCATCATCCTCCGTGAGTCGACGTGGCGGGTTCCTGCAGTGGCGCATTCGCCGCGCAGCTCTCTTCCAATCGCCATGGAATCCACACCTTTCCGTGGAAGCACTTTGGATAAATTCAGCGATTCCACAATCGTATTTTTCGTTCATCCTTGATAGTGAAAAAGCGCGATAGTGCAAGAGAAGTTGACGTGCAGACTGAAGAAATCGCATTGCGTTTCCCGCTCCGAGGAAAAGATGTGATATAATGGAGCAGGGCTCCATCAGATTGCCGAGGGACAACATGGATGCAATAGAGAGTTACGTAAAGGAAAACTTCGAGCGAGGTCACGGCCGCCAAGGGCGCGGTGCTGCTCGACTTCTGGCGCCAGTGGTGCGGCCCGTGCCATGTCTCACGCCCGTCATCGATGAAGTGGCTGCAGGGCATCCCGGCCTCAAGGTCGGCAAGGTCAAGACGACGAGCAGCCCGATCCGCTGTCCGGTTCGGCGGCGTGCCAGTCGATTCCGACGCTCATCGTCTTGGCGATTTCCGGACGGAAAGAAAGACGAAAGAATCCGTCGGCTTTTCGTGCCGCGCAGATGGTCGAGACCTGCGACTGAAGGGATCCGCGGATAAATCTCCGCGGTCCTCAAGACGTACCGAGAGAGCCGCCATGGTTTTGCGCCGTGGCGGCTCTCTTTTGACTAGGTGCTGCATCCATCCGTGCTTCTTCCAGATCAATACGAACTCAGTCACGAGCAGGCAGAGCAGCACTGCTGCCGCCCACCTGCGCGCCGCGCTCGGTGTTTTCCGGATCAGGAGTTGACGGTCCTTGCTCCATGCGCATATCTCGCCGACTCCGCTGACCTTTTTCCAACTCGCTGACCGAGTGCGCCGACTCCGCGATGTGCACGAGGCTTCCTGGCAAGCGTCTTCACGTAGCACGGTCCATCTGCTCGAACTGAACGCGTCGAAAGCACGAATCTTCTTCCATTTTCCTCGTTTGCTCCATGCTGTCTGTCGGGATCTTGCGCACTTCGTTCAGCAGCGCTTTCGCACCGCCTCGTCGGATGCCAGTGAGGTTTTCCCGCGTCGTGCCCGAGAGCTGCTGACCTTCCTGCGCGACGAGACGCATAGCCGCGTCCCGCCTCGCCCGCACGCGCCGCCTCTATGGTCGCATCTCGCGGCGAGCAAGTTGATCTGCGAGCGATGCCTGCAATCAGGCGGACCACCTCGTCGACGCGCTTGCGTCCTGCGCCAGCTCGAGCGTCGGTCCGATCCTTCATCGCTTTGCGCGACTCCGCGAAAGAGCTGGCTTCTGCTCCGGCCGAGCCGTCCGAAAGATTCTTGAGCGCCGCCTGAATCGCATGTGGACCTCATCGAAATGCGCGTGATGGAGGCGATGATCGCGGGACCTTCTGCTGATGGTCGCGGAACGCGGCGACAAGGTCATCTTCAGGTGCCCCATTACGCGCCTGCCGGTCGATCATGCGGCGGAAAGAAGAACAGCGCTATCGCAGTCGGCGTAGATGCTCGTCGAAAATTATCAGATGGTCATCGCGCGGAAGCGCTCACGCCCGAAGCGCACGCGAAGTAGAAGAAGAGCGCCGTCAGCGTCTCGATTGACATGCAGCCCGCATGATTTCGCGAAGCTCAGCCTGCGACAGGCACATCGCGCAGACTCGATGTGACGCCGTTCTCCGACGCCTTAGCAGAGGCGGCGCAGGATGCAGTCGTTCGAGTGCCGCCGAGCGGCAGGCTTGCATGCGCAAATGCAACGAGACCATGGCGAGCGTGGCTGGCGAGAGCCGCGCTTCATCAGTGACCGCTGCCGCCCGTCACGATGTCGCAGAGATTCAGCGCGGCCTCGCGCATGGTCGCGCTACTGAGCCGAGCGGATGAAGAAGTCTTCGTTGATATCGGAAGCGAACGTGTACTCTGCATTGCCGCATCAAGATCGGCGGCAGAATGTACGCCAAGCGTGCGCTTCAAAGCCTCCAAACGCCGGCAATGTCTCGCCCGACGAAAGCTGCAGCGTCTCGATGGAGCGAAGCACCGTCGAGGCCTTGTCGATGATGAAGGAGTATCGTCTTTTTCGACCGCCTGCGTCTTGAAGATGCTAGCGGTAGCCGCGCCTGAGACGTACGAGCGTGATGACGGCATGATCTTCAAGACTCGCTTCGCCGTCGTAGACGCAGGCGCGCGCATGCGCATCGGGAGCAGACGAGCCGCCGATATAAGGGCACGGAACTCGCGACTCGTAGAGCGCCTGAGTAGAACGTCTCCGAGCGCGAAAGCCCGTCGATGTAGACGAGCGCAAACGTGTGATGAGACTGATGCGAAACGGCGGCATATGCCGCTCAAAGCTTCGCCCTCGATCGCCTGGAGACGCGCCTCAAGCCTGCGTCGATGCGATCCGCCTCGTCCTGCGAGTGAAGCGGAACGCTCATCGTGAAGACGTCCTCGATCATGCGGCGCGAATACCCTGCAGAAGCACGCGTGCGCGTCTTTCGCCGGCCTCGGTAGGCGTCGCGCCGTCTGCGGACGACAAAGCTCGCCCGCGTCCGTCATGAGCACGACGCGACCTCCCTTGCCGAGCGCCTGCTGCATGGCTCTGCCGACATCCGTCAAGTCGAGATCGGGCGAGGCGAAAGCCAGGACGAGCAGCGCCGCGCCAGTCGAGCAGGAGGCGATGGGCGCGAGGTTTTCCCGCGATCTCGCTTCGATGCAGGTAGCAGACGGCGACATCAGCGCCCTGCAAATCTCTGGCTGCTGAGCGCTTTGTTCTGCGCGGCTGCCTTTTGAACCTGCGGCGAGGCTTCCCCGCGTCACGCGATCGCAAGCAGACAAGATTTCCTTCCTCATCTTTTCTCTACTTCAAAAATCAAACACCTTCGAACCTCCTGACAAAAGAAGCACGGATAAATCCCGGCCGCTCATGCTCACACTCTATGCAGCCTCAATTTATCATCATTTCCCAAAGAAAACTGCCGGACACGCCCGCGCCCAGCTGCCGTACATACTCCTGGCCATCACTATAGCATGGAAGGGGCGTCTCTTTCCAATCAAAGAAACTTGCCGGCAGACGCATCGTCTTCCATTCAAGCCTTTGTGCCGCGCAAAACTTTACAGCGCGCAGCCCCTGCGACCGCGCCCTCGTGCACGGCCTTCACACTGCAGAGTCCGCCCGTCGCATCGCCCTGCGGCAAAGACGCCGGGCACGTTTGTCTCCATCTTCTCATTCACTTTCAGATATACACCCGTCGAGAAGAATGCCGAGCTTCTGGCAATCGCCGCGCTGCGCCGTGCCGACGGCGACACGAATCACGCCGCTGACGGGAAGCGCCGCGCCGCTCGCGAAGACGACGCGCTCGACAGCCCTCGCCCTCGACCGCGGCGAGTCGTTCCGTGGCGCACGAGAAGCCCTGCTGGCACGTGCGCGGGCGCCGCCCTCGCCATTCGTCAAAGATGCACCTTCGCGCGCGTGCGGCAGGAGCGCCGCAGCTACTGCCACGCATAGTCGCCCGCGCCGAGGACGGCGGCCTCCTTGCCGCGATAGGAAGAAGGCGTCGCAGATCGCGCAGTAGCTCACGCCATGCCCTTCCAACTCCTTTGTCCTGAAAGCGGCGGCGCGAGGCGCAAGCGCCCGATGGCGAGAATCGACCGCATCTGCTTCGAGCGTCCGATGCACCAGCTCAGCGACGCAGCCGTCCATCGTGTCCTTGAAGCGCAGGCCGACAAGCCCCTCGACGAAATCCACGCCGAGACGCTTTCGCGCCCTCGACACCCTGCGCGGCCACTCGCCCGTCAGCGGCCTGTCGAAGCCAGTGTTTTCAATCCTTTTCCGCCTTTCGAGGCGCACCGACGCTGTCGCAACGACCGTGACCGCCGCCCCGCCGCGCTTCGCTAAACACGCCGAAACGCCGCAGGCCCTGTCCGATGACAAGAAGATGCTTGTGCCCGAACTCTTTCCATCCCAAAGGAAGCACGAATAAGCTCGGCGCCCATCTTCGCATATCCGGACGACTCCATCTCAGCCGCGCTTCCACCATTCTTCCATTACTATACTACGTACCGCGCTTTGTCAATAACCGCTTGCAATTCTGGCCCCATTTCTTCTATAGTCGTAATAGGCAGTGTCAACGAATAAAGAAGGATGTTATTCGCGGACAAGCAAACCTCATTGAAAAGTCAAAGAAATCGTCAGCGCCCTGAGCTGCCATGAAGGACTCTGAAAAGCTCGGCGAAGACTGGGCTTTCGCCATCGGCACGGACGCGGGAAAAGAATCTCCGAAAGCTCATCGCCGCCTCGCGAAGATGTCTCCAGCATCGACGCCTTCACTGCCCTTCTTCCAGTCCGACGAAGCGAGAAAGCATCTTCGGCAACGAAGAAGCTGCAAACCTCGCAAAGAAGGCCGAAGAGTTCAAAAGCTGCCGGCAACAAGATCTGCTTGCCCTCGCCTGCCGTGAGCGAAGCCGTCCACTGAAAATGCGAGCGGTCTGCTCAAAGTGAACGCGGAATCCGAACAGATCGCCAAAGCGATGCAGCAGCGCCGCACCCGCTTTTCCTGCATCGAAAGCGCAATGTTTCGCCAATGGGACGGATATAAAATATGAGGTAAGCGAAGCCTCGTTGCAAAGGAGCGGCACACGACGATTTTCCAGCACGCCGGAGCGACAAAATCTATCATGACATCATCAAGAAACTGCGTTTGATTGACGACGCTCAACAGCTGTTTTGACGGCGACATCGCCTGTATGGAACTGCTGCAAATCATCTTTGGCAATCCGCAACTGCGCGGTCAAAGAAGTATTGACGCAAAGATCTGTCCTAAACCTCTTTCGGACGCGGTGTGCGTCGATGCACTCTACTGACGGTGAGCGCATCTTCGATGTCGAGTCCAGCGCGATGACGAGGGCGCCGATCCCGTGCGAGCGCGCTACAACAGCTGCATGATGGACGACGCGAGCTCGACAGGGAAAGGACTCAGGAACTGCCCGAAAACCACGTCATCTTCATTACGGAACATGTACGGAAAGGCAATCGACCACTCTATCACGTGCGAAGTCCTTCGCTGAAACAGGAGTCGCCTCGACGACGGCGCACATATTATCTACGTCAATCGCCGCATATCAAGACGACACGCCGCTCGGTTGCCTGATGCATGATTTCTTCGTGAAACCCCACGACACGCATTACAGCGTCTTTAGCAATGAGTATAAAGAAAACGAAAGGGAGCTCTCACCATGTGCAAATTAATTGAAGACCCCGTCAAAGTGACTTGGAACACATTCTCAAAGCCGAAGTAGCCGAGCCGAGGTTCGCGGTGAGGGCCTGCGGTGAAGTTTGCGCGGTGAAGCCTCGCAGTGAAGCTCGCGGCAAAAGCACATGGCGAAGAACGCGCTTTCTCAGCAGCATCCGCAATCTGATGAAGAATGCGTCTCGGCAGAAAAAGCCATGGACTGCTCCGGCATTGACGCCATGGCTCGCAGCAAGTATGCGCGTTTGCAGGAAGCACACTCCAGCAAAAGGAATCAGCCATGATGAAAAATCGCGCGAACCGCAAGACCTCCCTCGTTCCTCTGCCTCTGTCTGACCATCTTCTGCACCAGCCTGCCTCGCGGGCTGCCTTGCGCGCCTGACGATGCCGCCTCGAAAGATTCCGCTGCGAGCCATACGCAAAAAGCCTCTCGCCCGATGAAAAGCACGCCATCGTACAGAGAGATGAGCGACGCCGAGAAGGTCGGCAGCTTCTCGATCGGCATACAGGGAACGGAGCTCGATGCGGACAGCCGCTTCAGCGCTTTCGGAGTACCATGTCGGCTGGCATCATCCCTTCGACCGCAATATGAAGAGCGTGAGCAGGTGCGCGCTGAACGATTCTTTTGCAAGTGCCGGCGCAGATGGGACTGCCGCTTTTTCTTGCCATCGACGAGGAAGGCGGCGCTGTCGCTCGCATGAAGGAGCATTCCGCCGCCGCCCGCCGCCGCGAAATCCGCCGCATGGCACGACCCCAAGCATACCGCTATGCTCGCCACGCGCACGGACTCAAGGCGCGATGGGCTTTCAACCTGAACTTCGCTCCCGTCGCCGACCTCGGTGCGACCTATGGGCGCTCCTGCCGACGATGCCGCCACCGCGACAAAGTTTGTCGCCGCCGCCCTCGAAGGTCACCGACGCCGGGCTTCGCGACGATCAAACACTCCCCGGTCTCGGACGGCGAGCGACACGCAGCGGACACGGGTCACCGTACGCCGACCGCGCCACGCTCGAAGCGAGTGACCTCGTACCGTTTCGCGAGATGATTTCGCCGAGAGGAACGCTGCAAAAGAATACGAAAGGGACGAGCGGCTGTTCGTCATGGCAACGCACACGATGTACGGCGCTCGATGCCAAGAATCTGCCAGCCTTTCGCCCGCCATCGTCGTGGGCCTTCTCGAGAAGAACTCTCCACGACGGCGTCATCGTGACCGACGACCGCGAAATGGGCGCGCATCACGCCACCGGCCTGATCGCGCGGGCGTCGAAGCGATCCCGGGTGGCGCAGACTCGTGCTCGTCTGCCACGACTACGCGCACGAAACCGCTGCTCCAACGGCCTCCTGAAAGCCGTGAAGGCGGCGAGATCTCTCAAAGACCTGCCTCGACGCTTCTGTCCAGCGCATCGTCAAGGCAAAGATCGAATATCTCGAATAGCCGCTGTGCAATCATAGCCGAGAAGATTGACGTAACGTACATCTATAATTACAAAAGAAGAGTGACTGGCGGGTGAAGCGTCGGTTTCTCCTTCGAAATTTTTAGTTTCATTGGAAAGAGGACTGCCGCAACCGCAGAGCGGTTCTTTTTCACTCGAGAATCTGGGTAAAGATGAAAAAGTGATGTTCTACTGCAGCGCAGCGCGCTGCAATGAGAAGTGAGCTTTACAAAGCGTCACACACATCACCTCCTCGCATGGAGGAGAACCGACCGAAGCCAGTCACTACGGCGATTATAGCATAGGAATTGCCGCAAGGAAGCGCCAGCCTCACTATAACGAAAACCATGTTCTGAGAATCTTATTGCAACCATTTTGAAGACCAGCCGTCATGGCGCTGATAGAAGCAGCCTCCCTGTTTCGCCAAGCGAAGTGCAGGAGGCTGTTTGCGTTCATGCAGCGTCTTCGTAACTCCATCTACAGCCCAAACACTTTCAATCAAAAACCAGTTCCATCGGTCGATAGCTCATCTTATTGTAGTGGATCGTCGGTGCGTTGCAGATGCGCTCGGCTTGCGTACAGTCGTAGCACCTGTCGCCCTTGGCGGCACACGGCGCGCTCTCTTCCTCGCTGCATTTTGCGGCGCGGCGATGGCGTGGATGCGCCTCGATTGCCGCCTCCACATCCTTGACGAGCTTGTTCACGCCGCAGACGAAATACGTCTTCTCAGTGACCAAAGAGAGAACCTGCGATGCGGGTTTCCCGCGCCGTCCATGTTGACGATCTGCCCTGCTCCCGTGATGGCGTTCGCCGACATAGAAGAGACGTCGGTCATCAGCGCCTCCTGCCTGCCGCGAGGAGCCTCAAACCGCCGATGTGACCGCCCTGCAGGATCTATGACCCCGTTTTCACGCTGAGCTTCCTCGTAGAGCCTCCAGCGCTCGCGCAGCGTCTCCGAGTCGCCAGCCAGCGCATTCCTGCGACTCTCCCGTGCGCAGTGCCAGTCGCGCCTCTTCCTTCGTCTGAAACAGCGATACGTCGTGGCGATTGCGGCGGAAAGTCAAGCGTGCGCTCGATGCGCCTTTCACGCACTTTTCATCTTCCGTCATGACCTTCTTCCTTCCATCAAACACGCGGAAAATCTAAAAGAAATTTTCGGCAAAGCCGCTGCTTTCCTGCTGCCCCTGCCCGTTCTCGAGCAAAAGGACGTAGAATAGAAATATACATTCTTTGAGAACCGCTTATACAATGAAAACGAGGGAAAGCCATGAGCCTGTACGATAATATCCGCCGCGTCACCCCCGCGTCCCCGGCGAGCAGCCTGCGGGCAAAGGTCATCAAACTGAACACGAACGAATGCTCTACGCGTTTTCTCGCTGCGCGTCGCCAGCTATCGCCGCCTGCGACGCTGGCCGCCTGCGCCTCTACCCTGAGCCGGACTGCCACACTTTGAAGGAAGCGATCGCCGCACACGCCGAAGCCGGACGAAGTTCGTTGGCGTCGGCTCGACGACGTTCTCGCTCGCCTTTCTCACCTTCTTTGCCGGGCAAAGGCCCAGCTCTTCCCGACATCACCTACTCCTCTACGACGTCTGGGCCGAGCTTTTACGCCATCTACGAGACCGTGCCGCTCGCGGCGGACTTCACGCCCGCCCCGAAGACTACGCGGTGAAAACGGCGGCGTCATCTTCGCGAACCCCAACGCGCCGACGGGACTCCGCGCTTCCTCTCAGGCGCTGAAGAAATCCGCGAAGAATCCCGAACCGTCGTCATCGTCGATGAAGCCTACGTCGATTTCGGCGCAGAAACAAGCGCTCCCGCTGCTCAAAACATACGAGGAACCTCGTCGTCGTGCGATCGATGTCGAAGTCGCGCGCGCCGGCATGCGCATCGGCTACGCCTTCGCAGCAAAGCGACTCATCCGTGCCATGGAGGACGTCAAGGCGTCGATCAACCCCACACGATGACGACGCTCTCTCGCCGCAGGAAAGCCGCCATCGAGACGAAGACTATCAGCAAACGCTTGGAAAAATCGTCCAAGACGCGCGAGGGAAAACGAAGGCGTCCCTTCGTGCTGGCCGTCACGGAATCGAAGACGAACTTCCCTCTTCGCGCGAAATCCCACACATCCTGCGCAAACGCTCTTTCGAAACCTTGCGAAATGCAGATCTGTGCTGCGCTACTCAAGAAACCGCATCATCGAACACCCGCATCACCATCGGCACGGACGAGGACATGAAGCAGCTTCTCGAAGAACCCGCTGCCTCAGCAAAAGATGAAAATGCGCCAGACAGCGAAATGGAATGTGAGAAATCACGAACATACGGAAAGGATGATTTGTCTTGCAAAAGAACACGGAAAGCACCGCGGCAAGAAACTTCTGCAGAACCGCCACGCGAAAGATGACCATGCTCATCGCTTGCCTCATGATCGCCTGCATCGCAGGCTGGCGCATCGCATGGAGCGAACTTCATACGAGAGACAACGCTGCGGAACCCTCGACGGCACAGACACGGACAGCGGCGCGGCCGACCCTGCAAAAAGACGCCGCCGAGCGGCAACTACGTCGTCGTCAGTGACGACTTCAGCAACCTCAGATCACCCGACGCGCAGACGCCCGTCCACGACATCTATACAGCTCGCCGAGCGCCGCGAGAAAGGACTCCCACCGAGATGCCGGACCTCATCCCCTATACGACGCCGAAATGACTGCCACCTGACCTTTGACGACGGCCCCGACGCGAAGACATCGCCCGCCATCCTCGACATCCTGAAAAGAGCGCGGCATACACGCCACTTTCTATGTCATCGGCAGCATGCCGGAAGCGCACCCGACGTCCCTCAGCAGCATCTTTCGCCGAAGGCCGTGCCATCGGAAAACCACTAGCCACCGCTACGACATTCTATCCGAACGAGGAAAACTTCTGAAGAGATTGTCCATACCGATGAAGTGATCTACAACATTCCGGCGTGCGTCCGCTCATCGTCCGCGCCTCGGGCGCGCCGCATGTTCGAAAGCTCAGTTACAGCGCCATGCCTCAAGAAAGCAGTGTGAACCGCGACTGGAACGTCGCAGCGAGATGCGACGGGCAACAACGTCAGCGTAGAAAATCCTCGGCTCCGATCAGCACACTCGCAGCCAACCGCAAAGGATCGCGGCGCCATCGTCCTCATACGCACAGCAGTGACGGCAAAGAAAACGACGGTCGAACAGCGCCCGCCATATCGACATGCTGCAGGGGCGCAGGCTTTCACGCTTCGGCGCTCATGACGCCGCGACGGCGCAGCCGTGGTAAAGAAGCGCACGCAAAAATCGGGGAAAGCTGGCGAACGTGCAGAACTGCAAAGGAGCCGATCGTCTCCACGCGGATGAAAAGATGCCGTATGTGAAATCCTCCTCGACATTGCGCTGCACCACGTGCAAGCACCTCTGTCGGTCGCCGTCAGTGGCGAAGCGAAACCCGGACAAACCCTCGTGTTTCTCGTCGCTCTTCCGATAGCAGCGACGCCGCGCAAAGAAATCAGGTGAGCCTGCCGAGCGCCGTGCGCACCAAAGCAAAAGGGGCGGCGAGGCGGGCGGCGGACACGCGCGCAATTTCTTTCGGCCGCTAAAGAGCGCACCGCTGTGCCGAAGCTCGCCGAACGCAGTAGCGATCAAGAAGCGCTGCGTGCCGACTCTCCGCCATCCTCGCCTAAAAAGCTCCTGACTGCTCGATCTTCCTGCTGCGTCCGCGCGAAGAAAGAGCAGCTCTTCACCACCAGTCATACGCCATGCAGCCGCGAGCATGATCGCTCTTCATTCTCGCCCTACGCCATGCAGCAGGCGAAGATGGAACGCTCCCTGCCGAACCGCTCTCCATCACCGAGGCGAACATCGTCGGCGGCGCGGGGCAGCCCAACTGGTACGACAGGCGCAAGCCTCACGATCGACGGCTTTTGAGCGCATGATCACGGACAGCGACAGACTGCGACGAATCATCCTTATCGACCGCCTCGGCATTGAGAACATCGACGCTACATCCGCCAGAAAGGCTACGCAGACACGCGCCTGCAGCACAAGATGATGCTCTCCAAACCAAGGCCGGCCAAACCTCTCCAGCGTCAAAGTGACATCGGCACGCTTCTTTCGCTCATCTACCGCGGCGAATGCGTCGACTACGAGCACGATAAAAGATGCCGCAGATCCTCTCGCACCAGAAGGACAAGGACCGTCGCCTCGGCGCTCCCCGCCTCTCGTCGCAAACAAGACGGGCGAAATCACAGGCGTCACGCCGACGGCGGCATCGCGGAGCGACGCGGGCGACCTGATTCTCGTCGTCATGGACGAGAACTGCCGCGACCGCCACGAAAACGATCGCGCTCTTTTCAACGAATCGCCCAAAGAGCCGCCGCCTCACTTTAGTATTCATATGCTAATACAGCGCAGACACCGTGCACTTATCGCTGAATTTCACTTGATCAAGAACTCGCCCTGAAAGTCCGAGCCAGAGAAGTGCGAGAGGACGGCTCACCAGGGTCTGGAGACGATTTGGTACTTTTCCATCTGCAATACGACGGAGAAACTGGGGGTTCCCAGAAAGGGACTGGATGTGCAGCAGATTCCTGCAGCGGGACGTGCAAAATATGGACTCTGGTCGAGGAATTCATTTTCCCGTCGTCATGGACGAGAACTGTCACGCATGTCTCACTCTGACGCTTTGCTGAAATAAAAACTTTTAGAAATCTCGAAGAGATATGCCTCTCATCTAGAATAAATAGAATACAGAAAAGGCGTAACTCGGTTTCATTTTTAAACTTTTATTTCATTGGAGGAGACCATGGGCAAAAAGTAATCAAAGTAACGCCCACCAAAATCGTCGTAGGGATGGACGATGGTTTCGGAAGATTTTCGAGCCTAGCCTCTTTGATTTCGTTCCTACAGTAGGACAACAAATCGATGTATTCAAAAATGAGACAACTTCAGCTTATAACAAAAAGATCCTCGGCACTGGTCGGCAAGTAAACAAAACCATTTATGTTCTACTGGCATTTTCTTGGGTGGACTTGGTACTAAATCGATTCTATGCTGGACATACCACCTTGGGTGTCATATACCTAGTGATTTTCATCTTATATATCATCAGCGTTATTCTTTCGTTAGGTATTATAGCTATTATCCCCATCCCCGCATCATTTCCTTGGTGGAGTTCATTATCGCTCTGACTGAAACCAGCCGATGAAAAACGGCAATATCACAGTATAAGAAGTAACAAGAAAATACCCATAGAAGTTATTTTCTATAATATCAGCGAGGTCCATGGCAGAAGATACGCCCGCTCGTCAACGAGCAACGATGGACTCGGCTCGATCCGCGTCGCCGATGAAGTCGTCAGCGTCATCGCGACTCGCGGCGATGGATGTCGACGGCGTCGCAGGAATGAGCAGTGATCTCATCGGCGGCATCGCCGAGATGCTTTGGCCGCAGAATTTCTCGATAGGCGTTAGGTTGAAGTCGGCGAGCAGGAAGCCGCCGTCGATCTTCCATCGTCGTGACCTGACGGCGTCGACATCCGCCACGTCGCGACCGATGTGCAGAACGTGCGCGCGCCATCGAGTCCATGACAGGGCTCAAGGTCGTCGAGACGAACGTACAGGTGCAGGGCGTCGTCTTCCCGGAGAGAAGGAAGAACCTGCCGCACGCGTGTCTGACGATGAAGCTCCGGCGAGGCACCTGCCCCATGGAGCTTCTCTCGTAAAGAGAGATCTGGAAGCGCAAGATCTAGCAAGGAGGTTTTCATGCAGATACAGAAACGCGACATCGCGCTCTCCATGTGTCCTGACCGTCATCACCTGCGGCATCTACGGACTTTACTGGATGGGCTAAGCTGACGAACGAGATCCACGCTCGGGCAAGCCGCGCACGGTGGATGACGGCTACAGCTGCACTCTATACGATCCTCACCTTACCATATACTTTTTATTACTGCTTTATAAGATTGGTGAAGAACTCGTTGAACTGCGCCATGAACGGGCTCTGATGACTCAGATCAGCAACGAAACATATCGCCTCACAACGATTATTATGACGATTGTCGCACTCGCTGACCGGAACATGCTTGGCAACTCGTCTCATAATCTTTTGCCTGCCGCACCAATGCACTCCGCTTTAAAGCAGGAAACGACGATGTGTTCTTCGCCATCTTCTTCGATGGTATCGTCCTGATTATCGTCTTTCTGGATTGTATTCATTCAATCCGCCCCGTCCTGCGGTGCCTCTCTGCCGTATGAACGCAAGGACAGAAATCCGACCTCGTTTACATGTCTATGGCGCTCCTGCGCACCCATGGTTTCATAATCGCTTCCTGCAGCTATCGCTCAACGATTTCCCGCTCCAGCGAGAAATATCACCTCAGCTCAACAGAATTCATCCACACGCAAACGGATTCCCCTGTATCCCTGCAAAAGCCGCTTACATGAATGCAAATGAAATAAAAGAATACCCTATCTCGACAGAAAAGGATGATATTCATGACAAAACGAACAGATTCCGCTCGCTGTCGTCTTCACTGTACTGGCGGCATCTAGGCCTTTACTGGCTCTATGATCACAGAGATGCTATACACGACTGACAGCGTACCGACTTCTGGCGGCAGGTCTTCTTCACAATTTCACCTGCAGTGTCTGCGTTTTTATTGGTTTTATAAGATGGGCGAGAAATATCATCGCGGCACAACAAGTCCGCAATATGATGGTTGACAACCTCCTTTCTATCTACCCATCCCTCTCGCCCTCTTCGCTCTTGGCCCAGATCGTCTCGCGCTGATTCAAAGCTCGCTTAATGTACGTATCGACTCGATGATGGCGGCGCATCGCAAACCTTCAACCATGAACGTAATAGAAAAGCAGCCGTCCGCTCGGGCGTTTCTTTTGCCGTAACACAGCAGGTAATGCAAGAGTTGCAGACGGCTTGCCGCCGAGCGCGGAACACGCGCCGCTGTCGTTTTCACGACGCTGCCCTGCCTCGCCGTCAGCGTCGCCTATCATCTTTCTGCCGCGCATCGACGGCCAGCTGCCATGCCCCTTCCGCGCCATGACAGGACCTCGACTCGCCCCGGCTGGCATCACCGATTGATGCTTCCGCCTCGAAGCGACCTCCGCTGCCGCCTTCCGTGCGAATGAAGCCAGTATTCATTCTAGGCCCAGTTCTGTGCATCTTTCTCCTGGGCGACGATCTCCATTGGGTTCTGTGCGGAGAAAGAAAAGAGCCGCCTCGCCCCTTCGTTTTCTTCCTCCTCATCGTCTTCGCAGCTTTTACGATCTGGCGCAATTTTCTGCGGTGAAAGCGCATCAGACTCATCTATGCATGCAATCCTGCCGTCACGTCTTCCTCAATATATCCAAATAAGCTTTCATAGGCAAAGATGCGTCGTCTTCTCTTCTCGCTTGTTTCTACCAAGATTCCGCATTCGCCCAGCCACTGGATTACCGCCGCGGCCGTATTGAAGGACATCCCCATTGCCTCTGCCGTCTTTCGTATATCGGGGTATATCGGCGATCGGATTCGCCTATATAGCGAAAGACGCGCGAGGTCGCCCTTCCCAGCGTGTCTACGAAAGCCGCGTTTTTCATGCAGCTCAGTCAAGCGATCGATCGCCGCAACGGCATCGCCGCCGACCTCGTCCAATACGAGCAGCTCTTTTCTCCGGCTCAAATATTTGATCCGAACGAGCTGCTTTTTATATATACACCATCCTCACCGACCTGATCGAATCTCAATCTCGGATGATCCAGTGATGCATCACATTGATATCGGATAAAATAGTCTGCACTTTTGATACGCTATGAACATGCGCCAAGTTTCCATGATATCATGGCGGCGCATATAGAGCGCCGGTAATATAGCTCTCGACGTTCACTCTCATGCCATCACGGTTCACCCTTTTTCCTTTTCCTTGCTGCTTTTTATCATGAGGTTAACGTAAAACGAATCTGACAGTTAGAAAACCTTCAGGAAGCGCTGATAAATCGAAGTCGCCCAGATTTCGACACAGATGAGTAAGATGGGTGCCTGAATTATCAGTGCTTCACGAAATAAAACGACAACACGGGATGCTCCTTTTGGCATCTCGCATTGTCGTCTGGCGCTCTTGCAGATTATATAAACATGTACGCTTTTTAGCTTACATAGTGTAGCACAGCCCTGTATGTGTGTCTAACGGAAACGCAGGATTCCTTTGAGTCATCCTGCAGAAAAACGCCATCCACTGCGAAACACATGCAGTGAATGACGCTTTCATCGTCGCTGCAACTATTCTCTTTGCCTTACCGTACACCGTTATCGGAAAAATGGCGGCTAGCCTGGATTCTCCTCTAGATATTGCCCGAGATGCGATCCCAATCGTAGCCTGTAACGCTCGGAATCAGTCGTTTTTCTCTTCCGCTTGCTCCTGTTCTGAGAGTTTGCTGTCTTCCCTCGCCCTTGTCGTCTGCGATACGGTGAAGGTCTGCAGCTCTTCTTTATATGCTTTCATACCATCATCAAGGTCAGTCTTCTTCGGCAATGAGCTGCGAAAAGGTCTGTGGGTTCTCCGCTTTCTTATCCTTTTGCCTCCCGTGTGATCTTCTCCAGCATGGAGAGAAGTTTTCACATTTTTCGCCTTTGCGGCTCATCTCTGGAAGAATCCGTATGCTGCTGTCTTTTCATTGAAAATATCTGCCCGCCTTTTTGGCATGTTACCCAGCGTGTCTGGTTTCATGCCGATAGTCACGGTATTCTTCTATAAGCCCAGCGCTTTCTGTGTGTAAGAAAATCATATCCTTGCCAATCATTGTATTTCCTACAAGGGATCGAAGCTTGTTCACCAGTGGATTTTCGCATGATCAAGGCCCCAAGCGATCAAGAATACTGTTCAAATACGATCGCCCAGCAAGCAGTATGCCCCAAAAGCCTTTTGATGATGCCCATAGGCATTGAGCTGTCGGATCACCTCCACACGAATGCTGCCGACTGCCAAACCGAGATTTTTACCGCCAAGCTGCAAAATACCCTGGATGCCATTTTCTAAATCGCGCATCGTTCTAGATAAAGAAGCGCTCATAATCCGAATAAAAACTCGCGATGTATACTATCTTCAAGCGGCTCAACCGAAAGCCATCTCCACGTTTCCACCCGTTGAGCAGACGCTTCGATTTGCTGCCTGTGCTTTTCTCCCCTCGTCGCTGATGGAAACCTCATGCGCGGAGCGACTGGCGACGTCGATTCTCTTTTTATCGAATCTCCACCCTGTAAGGATGCCACCACGGATTTCCTGTCCCCTGCCCGACTCATAGCCTGTGTATTTTGTGCAGCTATATTCTTCCCCACGATCGCACTATTATCGTTCGCATGAATTTTCATCTTCATCTCGCCTCCCTGCACGTTGATCTTCTCTAATTACATTTTATCGGTTTCTTCGCTGAAGCTTAAAGCATTGCCCTCCTTCGCTTGAAAGCGCAGGAGGGCAATGGCATCCGACCCATTGGATTACTTTGTGAAGAAGATTTTCGTCCAACAACCCAGATATCCAGGGTGGCACCATATTCTCCGTATCCTGTAATGCTTTTCAGCTCCATGAAACCAGTTATACGGAGTAAAATCAACGGAACCATATTGTCGAGATCGACAACAATCTTTGTTTCTGTATGGCAGTTCCCTGAATTGGCGTGGCGACATGTCTTTCGTCAAGTGTCGCTCTGCATAGATAAAAATTCTTTATACTCAAACTTCGCACATCAAAAACACCTCGTCAAGGCTTGAAAAATACGGGCATTGTAGTAAAAACAGATTCGTTAAGTTCGCATCATGGTATGTAACTCTGTGTCCAGTTTTAGTTTATCACTTCACCATAGCATTCCTCCTCCTCCTGCATTACCTTTTCGCCATAAATGCCGGGCACATCGAACTTCTGAAACTCATCTCGTAAGCGACATATAAAGCGGATGGCGGGATTGCCGTCATGGTCAAGTTGCCGTAGTTGCCGACCACTCGACATAATCGCCAAGAACATCGTACAAATTTTGCAAAGCGCACTATACAAAAATCTTTACCGGTCATATCAATCATATTTCCCAAGCGCACCATACGGCGTGTATGAAACGCTCTCATCACGGCTTTTACAGCCATCGGGTTATTTTCGCTCCATATGGATTATCCTCCCATCTCTTCGGGATGGGGCGTTCTCTGCCGGGATGAAGATTCATCATAATCCAGCCATCAAGTCCTTATTCTGACAATCCTGCGTGACACTTCTGATCGTAGGGTCGTCGTCGCCGAGCTTGGCCGTGCTGGGTTTACACCCAAAACGAGGATGTTGCGTTCTCCGGCTGCCCCAGCACATATCGTTCATAATCGTTGCCCGGGTAAATCCACCCGGCGGAATTCTTCACGGTCACTGTTGATAATCGCTCATGGTACGGATCGCATCGGCGTGAATCGACATGCAGTGTAAACACCATATCTTCTTCCTTCAACAATTCCTGTATCGTCACATAGGCACTCATCCGACTCCATGTCAAATAGTCGAGTATGTCCTGTACGCATTTTATACGCTTCACTTCGGCGTGCAAAGACCCATGCCCCCAATTCGTAGTACTTCCACCCCATTCTTCCAGTTTACTGTTTGACCACTACTCTCATTAAATTTCTTGAGTGCAGGGAATACCTGACAGATTTTTACATTCTTGTGATCACCGGAAATATCATAACGGTAAATTTTGCCGTTCCGATGATAAAGTTCGTAGAAGTTATTGTAGTAGACATCGTAAGTGCACATGAAGCAAAAATCGAACGCCGGAGATGAATTTGGGGCTTAGGTCTTTCGGCGAAATGGATATTGTATCCGGCATGGGGAGATATAGCCCCGCAGATGAGCAGTGTTCTCTTCCCTTTTGCTAAAATTGATTTTTGCCATGTCGCGATTCAGATAAAAATTCTTAGCGTAGTTGATGTCAATCCCTGTCTCTGCATCGGTCGCCTTGGCAATAAAGGACAGCAAATCGTAAATTTTTACCTCAGTAATATAATTGGCATTTTCGTCTTCTTCGTCCAGTCCCATGAAAAATTCGCTATCCGAAAGTATAGGCTTCGATGCTTATTGCGCTGTCATAATCACGTTCGACTGCACGCATCAAATCCGCTGCACTTCACTTGGCAGGGGAGCGAAAAGAACCGCCATCTTTCGTGCGCATATAAATTGCGTCCAATCACAGCCGCCATGTTTTCCGTGGACTCGTCCTCGCGATAACGACGAAGCGCCGCTTCGATAATAAGGTTCGCCTTGTATTTCTCCCTCTCCACACGGTCAAAGTGGCGCAGAACGGATTTCATCGAGGATGCGCTCAAGGCACTCTTTTTCCAATGTCGGCGTAAGCCCATAGTAAAGCCTCCCGCACGCTTCCGGCAATACAAGCCGTGGTATCTCAGTATCGCCGCCGATGGAGACGGCGTTCCTCACGGCATCTTCAAAATCCGTAGATTCCAAGAAAGCGATCGATGGCCTCCGGCACGGAGCCTTGGCAAGTCACATCCATACTGGTAGGCCGGACGAATTTCCTTCACGTGCGGGTGAGATTGTACCGAACTCCTCCTCGATGTACTTTTGATCGTCTCTTTGGATTCTCCTGTACGAGCAAGATAGATGGCGCTTGCCACAGACTCTGCTGCCTTTGATCCTCTTCTGGGGTGATTGTGCGTAACCTCTGCCGTCCAACGGGCAACTTCTCTTGTGCGCTCGATAGAGTCGTAGCCAGCCTACTGGAGATACCTCATCGCCGAACCGTTGCCGAAACTGCCATGGTTTCGGCACCTTCTCCTTGAGCCACTCACGGAACTTGTCCCCTCGTATCCAGCATTGGGATATTTCTCCCCAATGCTGCATGGAGGAAAACAACCGCCGTGCAGATTTCTTCTCCTCGGCATCTATGCCCGCATAGAGCAGGCGCATCCGCTACGGCTACGGTCATAACGGTAGTCATCGGTAAACGGGATGTTTTCGATGAACAAGGAAACGCCTTGATTTTTCGCCCCTGTCGTTCTGTAAGGCGAACTGATCATGTCACTCTAAAATCGCTCCATACATTGTTGGTGCTCCTTTCAAGCCTCCAATCTGGAGATGTGACAATTCAATCCATTTTTGAGTTATCGTGGGTCAACAAGGTGCGATTCTTTCTGGATAAAATTTTCAATATCTTGTACATAGTGAATATTAGGACATCCATTTTCTTGTATTTTCCGATGTGGTAAACAAACACACCTGATTGGCTTTCGCTACATTTATGCACGCCATGTAATCTCTTGCATCCAGCGTATCCTCTTTTTACTTGAGGAAAACCTCGTATTCCGCTTTTTGTTTACCAATGTGCATTCATACAGTGGAGTTGAATTTTTCACCGTAGATGTTAAAACATAGCAGCCTCTTTTCCATTGCAGACCATAACAAAACTATTTCTCCACTTCTTCCGATGAAAAGCAATGACCATAATCTCAAATGATTATCTACTTTTATAAAATTTTTCTTTGCTATATTCATTCCACAAATTTCTAGAAATATTTTTCCATGCCTCGAACCTGCCTGCGCAGACGATGGGTGTCAAAACAGCTGATGACCTTTTCCCGGCACCTTATCTTCGGTTCCAATCCTGAGCCATATTACATCTCACATAATTCTGATATATCCAAATCACTATGTTCCTATGCTTAGGCTTGCGTTTCGTCCACTCAGAAGTTATCCGACACAGATAATATACTCCGTCCCATCTTGTCCAAATAAGGTCGTTAACCTTCATTTTTTCGCATGGTATTGACGGCTTTAACCCTGCCACATCATACTCGCCATTATCGGTGACAGACTGCTCTTTTTAATGGATGCTTCGGAATCTTTTTTCGTGGTTATATTCTGCCAACCTACACCAATCAAATTCTCATCCTAGCAGAAATTTATTAAATCAGCTCTCGTATATTTGGCAGAAATATCATTTCTCAGATGGATGCTCCAAACACCAATGTTATCTTGCCACACTTCATCTGCCTCCATATTTCTCTTCGCCATATCTAAGACAATCGCTTTGACAGTCTCACGCAAGCTTTGGCTCCTTGATTTCCAATATGCCCACCGTATTGCAACGCCCAATATTTCATAGCCCGTTCATTACATCTAGCGTACAAGCATTTTTATTTTCAGATTCTTTCTTGATGTGAAAATCCCTTCCAAACCAATCAATCAGTTCGTCCATCAAATCCGTATCAGCGATGAATTTCACCGTCACGCTGTCGCCACTGTACATATAGATGTGTTCTGCCATGTGCTTGGGGAGGCTCCAACCTCCGGCAAACTCCCTGACATCCTTTTTCGGCTTGACCTGCTCTGAGAGCATGGTGACAGAAGTTATGCGGTCAATGCGGTAGTGGGACAGATCATCGTATTTGTCGTAATTGCCGATCAGATAGTAACGCCCGTTGTTGGCTACCATGTGGTAGAGGATTCACGATGTACGGCTCGTCGCGTCTGGATGAGTTTGAAGTCCGTGCCGTAGCAATTATAGATGAAGCTGACCTTCTTCTTTTCCTCTATGGCATCGTTTAGCGTATCTATGGCTACCATGACTTGTTTCAGTTATCCGAATGGAACAGTTCAGGCAAATTCGACACATGGGCAACCTTGGCGTGAAAGTAAGCGATTGCCGCGCTTTTGAGTTTCGATGAGTCGTTTGGCCTGCGCTCCCGACAAATTCTGGAGAACAGGACGCTGTCGATGAGCATCCGCAGTCCGCATCCTCAAAAATCTCGCTCTGCCAGATAACAGCCGCGCTCCATCGCACTCGTAGCCCATGTCCTCGGAGAGAGCGGATATTGTTGCGGATGGAACGTCGGTCGCACTCCGCACCGTAGTTCAGCTAAGAAGGTCGATGATTTCCTGCTGGGTCAGTCGATGGTCGGCATCGGTGTATTTCCTTCAGGATCTCCAATATCAGCATATTGAGCATTTTCTTATTGTCCGGGCATAAACATTCATTGGCATCCCTCCCTTATGAATTTGTTTCGTCTTTCCTTATCCTCAATTTCATTATAGCATAAGCAATGGGTAAAATTTACCCATGAAGAAAAGGATCATGTCAAAAAAATTTAGCACCCTGCCGAAAAACGACAGAGTGCCTCTTTTCAAATCCCCGTCTCATCCCAAAACACCACCGTCATATCCTCACCCACGGTGCCGTACTTTCACCATGCTCGTCCTGTTGTGATAAACTAAAATTGTAACAGAAGTGTCTAAAGAAAAACATCGAATGAAAGGAGATTCGATTCTTGTCACAACAACACTATGAACCAGAATTCAAGCGACAGATTGTCCGTCTTCATATCGAAGAGGGACGCACATACCGAAGTTTTCCAACGGCAGAGTATGGAGTTTCAAAAGCAAGTATCTGCAAATGGTGCAAAGAATTCAGCGAAGAATGCCAAGAAAACGCCTCTAAAAATCCAACCGCCCAAAATGATCTGGAGCTTATGAAGAGAATCGTCGTTTGCGTGAAGAATCGCAGGCTACGAAAAGAAAAATCTTTCCTAAAAAGCGGCGTATCTTCTCATGTGGAATCGACTAGAGGCATATCGATTCACATAGACGAACATCAGAATCTATTTGGCATTCGTGGTTGCTGCGTGCGTTTGGGAATGTATCCGAATGCTTTATCACAACCACCGAAAACACAGACGACAGCAAAGAGGCCGCCCTGAAAACAGACCATCCTTCGTCAAATCAAGCCTATATACTCATGAAGCTCAACGGTGTGTTGGCTATCGCAGGATGCAAATTCATTTGGCGCGCAAGGGCATTCATCTTTCCGCTCTTACGGTTCATAAGCATATGAATGCGAACTGAGATTGCACTCTATTGTGCGGCGAGAGCTCCGCGATATCACAGTGGTCCACCCTATACAGAAGTTTGAGAATCTGCTCAAGCAAGATTTTACAGCAACACAAACTGCAAGCAAAATAAGCGATGATTTCACCTATTTATTTCTCTGTGGAGGTGATGTTCGATAACTGGTACGATGATTGACCCACATGACCGCAGCGTTGTCGCAAGCCTGACGGATCGGCATATGACGAGTGACTTGGCACCCGAACGCTTGGCAAAGCACTTTAGTGGCCAACGCAAGAAAATCAAAGTTCTGATTCTTCAGACGACCAGGCAGCCCGTATAGCATCGTAAAAGCATTTCACAGATTTCTGTGAGGCGCAGGAACCGACGCAAAGCATGAGCAAGGCTGGATGCCTGCGTGATAACGCCTCATGGAGCGTCATTTTAACACGCTCAAGAATGAAGAAATTTATCTTCACGAGTATCACGATGAGGAATCTCTATCGCGCCGTTGAGCATTTTGTACTACCACGTACAACCATCAACCATGTATCGTCCGCATTCTTATAACGGTTACCGTACGCCATTCGAAGCGAGTATCTCGTCATAAGTTTATTGACACTATGTGCAAAAATGCTTTGACCATACTAATCCCTCATCACGTGGGGCATTTACTTTTATGCTCCTGCTGACCCTGCCAATCGTTCAACTCCTTCCCGGGCAACTAGTAGTTGCTTCAGCAATCTGGGAAAGTGTAGGTTTTCCCCAAAACACCTAGTGCTGTTGCTGTTCGACTGAGCCGATTCCGACGCCCTCTCTTCCAATTTCTTCTCCGAATCTCCATCAGCTCGCACATGGTATGTACCCCTCCTGTGTCCAGTTTTAGTTTACCACTTCAACTTCAATGCACTACGGCAAAAGATTGTCAAGACTGAAAATCTGACAAAACATCGAGGGATATCAAACGGTTTTGTCACCCCACCATGCTCTTATCGGAAACCGCCCACCCCGTGCAGTCGTCGAGATTTCCCTGCCTTCCGTGCTCGTCAAAAAGCAGGCGTCGCTGACGAGCACGCGCGGCGGATGCGGCAGCGCTTGAGGCCTTCCTGCGTCTTTTTCCCAGCAGCCGCTCGAGGAATGTAGTGACATACGTCTGCCATCGACTCGAGCCGAGCGTGAGCATCACATGGCCGGGGCGAAAGAGGCTCGCGGGCGGCGCGGCGAGAAGTGCGTCGGTTCGCTCCTCGGGACGTGAGATCGTCGAGCGGCGTGAAAGATGTGCGGCGCGGCATCTTCCGTGCCGCGCCGACGCCCCCGGAATGCCGCAGCCTTTCCCCGCGCACCGTGCGCCGCATTCTGTTCATCGCCCACATGGGCACTCTCGCCCGCAGGAAACGCCTCTTCCTGCGCATCAGCGTCGCGCGGCAGTTCGATGCCGACCGTGCGGTGACGTCGGCGACGAACGAGGGCGCAGTCGACGCTCTCATCCCGCCCGCCCCAGCCACAGACGTCGCCGAGACACGCGAAAAGCCGCGCGGCGCAGATTGTTCGCCGTATAGGGCAGGCTGCCGCGATGGAGCGCGGCGGCTTCCATGTCGCCCGCGTCACTCACCAGCAAGGCTCGCGCTCTCGCTGTACGGGCGGCACAAGCATTTCTTGGGAGACTGCCGTCCGCCGCACGCTGCGGCAGACGCGCGAGATGCGCTCCGCCTCTGCTGCACGAGCGGAATGCGGCTGCCGAGCTGATAGATCTGTCCGCCTGCCTCCTCAGGCGTTTCGTAGCGGTTTTGCGTCACGACGGGAAATCTTCAGGCTGCACATAGGCGAGCCACGTTTCGCGCTGCGTGAAGCACAACCGCCTCCCTCGCCAGCCAGCCGCGATAATGGCGCTGGAAACGAAGAGAACTTTCCATCTGCGCTCTGCTCCAAACGGCAAGCGGCTCAGCGGGATCGACGGCGGTCGCCTGCAGAATGTCGTAATGGACATCGTCGGGCGCGTCGAACCAGCCTCCTCGGTCGGTAAACAGCGCAAGTCGGCGCGGCGCACGCAGATTCCATAGCGCAGAGGGATTGCGGAGCGGCAGCTTGTCCGCCGCGCAGTTTTTCGACAGTCGCCCGATACGCCTCATCCGAAAAGCGGCTCTGTCGGCGCGTACCAATCTTCACGCTCGGGCGCGGCTTCTTCCATCCAGTGTCGGAGCTGCCGCCTCGATACGGCACGCGGCACCCCGCCAGAGAAACAAGACTCGGCTGATTCGCGTGCAGCTCCTCGTTGAGACGCGCCACATCCTCCGCCGTGCCGAAGAGGCGATCGCCCGCTGCATCGCACCAGAAGCCAGCGTCATCATAGGGAGCGCCAGGCGCTACGCCGTAGTCGAGCGATGCCGCTTCCGTCTGCGCCGCATATCATCTGCCAGCTCCGCCTTCGATGCAGACTGCAAGGAAAACTGCTCGCCGCATCTGTCACAGGACAACACCGCCGCGGCAGTCGTTCCCGCTTCCGCAGCCGTCATCCGCCCGCCGAGAAACACGCCGACCGCAGCCAAAAAGCACGCAGCATGCTTTCCCGATATTTCTCGAAACTTTCATTTCGCACACATACCTCTCAACGCTCCAAAATCACAGCGCCTGCCGCCTTTTCCTCGCGAAGGAACGCGCCGCCCCCAAAAGCTGGCGGAAGGAAAGCAGGACGGCGGCCGTATCTGCCGCAGGAACGGCGAGCCATGCGCCGTCAAGGCCGAAAAGTGCGGCAGGAGCAGCAGGAACACCACGATGCCGACGAGATTGCGCACAAAGGACAGAATTGCCGACATCCTGTCCGCCGACAACGCCGTGAAAAAGGTCGAGGAGAAAGGTTGAAACCGCAGAGCAAAAAGCTCCACGAGAACAGTCCAGCCGCCGAGAGCCAGCGCATAGGCACGCCTCCATCCGGCTGAAACAGCGTCATCAGCGGTACGGCGAATATATTTGCCGCCGCAAAGGACAGAATTCGAAGAGAAAGATAATGCAAGCGACAGCCGCAGAAGGCGCAGAAGCTCGGCATATCCTTTCGCGCCGAATTGGTAGGAAAATACAGGTGCGACGCCATGGCGAAACCCATGAGTATTGCCGTCAGAGCATTTCCGCATAGAGGATGACACTGATCGCCGCGACGCCGTCCGCTCCTGCATAGGAGAATGTCACGAGGTTAAAGAGATACGTCGTAATACCTACGGAAAGCTGCGTGACCATCTCGGAAGAGCCGTTGTAAAGTGCCTGGAAAAGCGGACGCACGGCGAAGGAAAACCGCTCGAACGCGAGCGTGCGGCTGTAGCGCGAAAAGTAAACGAGACCCAAGACCGCCGCGACGACATCCGAGATGCCCGTCGCGAAGGCCCGCACCGAAGATACCCATGCCGAAGTGCGCGAGAAACACATAGTCGAGTCCGACATTGACAAGTCCCGCTGTCAACGATACGAGAAATCCCTGCACGGGGCGGCCATCCGCGATATAAAAAGCGTTGAATATGATCATCAAAACGACAAAGGGCGCGAAGAACATATTCGCCGAGAGATACGCGCGGCAGTCGGCATAAAAGCTCGGGTGAAGCGCCGAGAAGCGCCAAAAATAGGCTCCATGAAGAGGAACACCGTGCCTGCGAGCAATATGCCGAGCGCTGCGCCGACAAGGCGGCGAGCAGCGTGAAGCGGCTTCTCGCCAATGCCGCATCGCCCCTCGCCCAGCGTCTTGGCAACGAGCCGAACCGCCGAAGAAAGCATGATGGAAAGCCCAAATACGAGATTCAGCGCAGGATAGACGATGTTCGATGCAGCGAGCGCGAGGCTTCCGCATAGCGCCCGATGAAGATGCCATCCGTCACCGTATAGATAGAAATGACGAGCATCATGCCGACGGCGGGCGCAGCGAAGCGCAAAAGTCCGCCGAGACTGAAATGCTTTGCCAATGTGTTCATGAAATTCTCCTTTTTGCAGCTTGACCAGAAGAGGCCAATCAGTCTGCGCCCTTCGGGCTTGACTCTGGACTTTCATTGTAAGCTTTAACGCACAAACGTCCACTTGTGGACATGGTGCGCACGCCTCACATGAAAAGAGCCAATCAGCCTGCGCCCTTCGGGCTTGACTTCTGGACTTTCATTGTAAACTTAACGCACAAACGTCACTTTGTGACATGGTGCGCACGCGCCCTACGATGAAAAGAGCCGATCGCCTGCGCCCCCGGCTCGACTTCTTGGACTTTCATTGGGAAACTTAATGCACCAAACGTCCACTTTAGTGGACATGGTCGCACGCCCTCACATGAAAAGAGCCAATCAGTCTGCGCCCTTCGGGCTTGACTCCCCTGGACTTTTCATTGCTAAGCTATATAGTAGAGGGTGTTGTCAAGTTTTGGGCGAGAATGAAGCGCCTTAGCCCCTGCAACCAAGTTCGAATGAAACAAGACTGCACAAGGAAGCACGCCTTTTCTCCATGCTTCCTCAAAAGGAGACGATTGCCATGTTCAGAGATGCGCCGCAAGAATCAACAGATGAGCGATGAAGAAGCCTCGCGACATCCTCGCGGCGGCGACTCGGCGTGCTCGCGCTCGCGGGCGAAAAACGGCTATCCGCACGCCGTGCCCGCATGAGCTTCGCCTCACGACGAGGAAAAGGAACGCCCTGCTCTTCTGCACACGGCGCGCGTCGGTCATGAAAGATGATCGGCGATCGAGGCGATGCGACAAAGGCGTCGTTCTGCATCATTGCCGAGGACAAGCGCGCCGCACCGCTTTCGACGCAATACCGCAGCATCATCGCTCGGCGAGCTGCTGCGTCCTCAAGAGCGATGAGGAAAAACGAAAGGCGGCGGAATTTCTCGGCGAGGCTTACTATCCCGGCCATCCCGAAGCCTGTGATGATGAGATCGAGAGCACTGGCCAGCCTTCAACATGGTCGAGCTGAAGATCGAGCACCTGACGGGCAAGAAGGAAAGACCTCGTATAGCGAAGAGGACGCTGCACCATCCGGATGCTGCGGGCCGTCCCTATCCATCATAAGCGTCGCATCAGGGCTTTCGCAGGCGCGGCGGCCACGGGCGACGCCTCGAATTCTCCATCTTCAGCGACGTATAGCCGCCCGCTATGACTTCCGCGTCATAGCCTGCCTGCTGAAGGAAAACGCGCCGCCGTATAAGCGCGCTGCCCGACCTGCAGAGCACCGCCCAGCGCTGCGAGCGGTCAGCTCCGAAAAACGCTCGCGCAGCTCGTCGAGCGGAATCTGCGCGTCGGATGCGGCGGCGCATGGGACAGCTCGCTCTCCGTGCGCACGTCGAGCACGCGCACGCCCTCTCTCTCGCGCCTCCTACAGCAATCTGCGGGCAGAAGCGCACGAGGCCCGCGAGATCGTTTTTCCGCCATGTAGCCCGCCATGTTCACGGGATCTTTTGCCGCGCCGAATGGCGGCGCGTAGAAAAGCTCCAGACTCGTCAGAAAGTCTGTCCGCGCCCATGGCGATCGCCGCCGCGAGCACGTCGATCCGCGCCTTCACGCCGCCCGCACCGATGATCTGCACCCGAGAATCTTGCCGACAGCCCCTCAGTGCGATAGAGAGCTCTCATCGTCATCGTCCGAGCGCCCGGATAATAGCCGACATGCGCGAGCGGATGAAGCTTCACGACGCGGTAATCCTCGCCATAGATAGACCCTCGCGCTCAAGCGTGCGCTCGTTCTTGCCGACGGAAGCCGCCGCGAGGTCGAACACCTTGAGAATCGCCGTGCCGACGAATCCGTCAGTAGACGCGCCGCCTGCCCGCCATGTTGTCGGCGGCGATACGCCCCTGCCGATTCGCAGGCCCCTGCGAGCGGCAGAGCGCCCGCCTCTTCGTCTGGCGGTCGAGCGTCAGCACGGCATCGCCCACGGCGTGAGACCTCGGACACGTCTCGTCTCCATGCGCTCGTTCACGAGGATGTGGCCGCGCTCGCCGAGCGCGATGCCGCTCGCCCGCAAAAAGCCCGTGTCCGGGACTCACGCCGATGGCTAGCATCGACGAAGTCCGCTGCTACCTCGCGCCCGCTCGCAAGGCGCGCACGAGGACGCCCTCAGCTTCTTCCTTGAACCCTTCACGCCATCGCCGAGGACGAGTCCGACGCCGTTCTCGTTCATCTCTTTTTCCACGATCTTCGCCATGTCCGCATCAAAGCGGCGCGAGCACTGCGGCGCCGCTTCGACGAGCGTGACGGAAAGCCCGCGCGCACGAAGATTCTCCGCCATCTCGACGCCGATGAAGCTGCCGCCCACGACGACGGCACGCCCCGTCGCCGCATACTGATCTCGCCAGTGCGGCGCAGAGCCTCGGCGTCAGGCACACTCCTAAGCGGCGAGGATGCGCGGGCTTTCGATGCCGCGATCGGCGGCCGCAGAGGCTTCGCGCCGGGCGACAGAAGAAGCGCGTCGTACGGCTCTTCACTATCTCGCCCGCCGTCCGGCACCGGACGCGGCGATTTTTCGCATCGACCGCACGACCTCGCTTTCCGTGCGCACGTCGACGGCGAAGCGCTCGTGAAACAGTTCGGGCGTCAGCGAGCAGCAGCTCTCGCTCTCCTTGATCTCATCGCCCTACATAGTATGGCAGGCCGCAGTTCGCGAGGAGATAGTGCTCGCCGCGCTCAAAGAGCACGATCTTCGCATCCTTGTCCAAGCAGTCTCGAGGTCGCGCCGCCGCCGTCGCCCCGCCGCCACGCCGCCGACGATCGACATAGCGCTTTGCCTGTTCCTTTTCATTTCCATACGGGATATGCCTCCTTCTGTGCCGCGCTTCGCTCGTCGAACGAGCGAAATCAGCCCATATCGTGATAATTCTTCTCCTTGCAGAAAAAGCCCTTCGAGCAGCTGCTCCACTGCCCGGCTCTCTGAGGCGATAGACGACTTCCAGCCCGTTGCGCTCGCCCTCGATGATGCCGACGGCAGCGCATCTTCGCGAGATGCTGCGAGAAATCGTCGACTGCGGCGCTTCGAGGCACTGCTGCATGTGCGCCACATTGCAGCCGCCGTTTGCCAAAGCCTGCGCGCGATGCAGAGGCGCACGGATGCGAGAGCGCCTTGAGCATCTCAGCCGCGCGTGCAAGCTCTCGATCTTCTGCCATAGAATCAACTCCAAAAATCGTTATATATATATTACGATATAGCGATTTATATGTCAAGAAAAACTCCCCCTCATCGAGCGATTTCGGCAAATACGAGAAAATCCGTCCGTCCAGTAAGCAAACGCATTTAATCGAGTTGTCAACTACCGGCTACTCCCAGTCGATATCATCATGCGATACGGTTTTTCCACGCCCTATATTCCCGCATAGCGATGTGATGCGCCTCCCTGTCGTCCTCTCGACGCAAAATCCTCCATCTCTTTCGGCAAGAATCGCCTCACGACCTCCAGAAGAATCGGCAATTCGCGGTCCGGAATGAACTCTATCATCTCCACAATCTGAGCTTTTACCGTCATAGCAGGAAACCTCCCTTGTAGACACTCTGCCTCGCGGCGCAAATTTTCAATCAAGAGCGTATCCTTTGCAGGATAGTGATACGATTCGCCAGACCTCAACGCGCAGCCGATAGAGTCAGCACTCGCCCTGAGTCGTTTCATATCGCCTTGCGCAGACCTTCATTGCCTGTCTGATGCGCTGTCTCGTCGGCCTGTCCATCGTCTCAATGCTCTTTACCGCAAGTTTTATGCATTGTATCTTCATGGATGGATTCTCTTCTCACCAAAGCCGCAAACATCGAGTCGCAAGACCCTTTCTGTTAAGGAAATTATAGCAAAAAGAGATGGTCGGACGCCATCTCTTTTGCTATTCTCGACCCTTGCCGTGATCCTTCAAGGCGCTCGATGTCGCTTGGCGCTCGCTGCCGCAGGGTCGCGGCGTTTGTCATAGTTGCGCTTGCCGCTTGCAAGTGCGAGTTCGACTTCGCCCTGCCCTTCGAAGTAGAGCTTCAGCGGCACGTAGCCACTTCTCGCGTCTTGGAGAAACAGTTCACGATCTCCGCCTAGTGCATGAGGAGCTTTCTTTCAGCGGCTCGTGGTTGAAGATGTTGCCCTGCTCGTAGGGGCTGATGTGCATGTTCTCCACGAAGATCTCGCCGTTCTTGATCGAGGCGAAGCTGTCCTTGAGGTTCACTCTTCCCGCACGCAGGGATTTGACCTCCGTGCCCCTGCAGCACGAGTCCCGTCTCAAAGGTTTCGTGCATTGTGAAATGGTCGTGACGCGCCTTGCGGTTTTCCGCGACGATCTTCACGCCGTCGTTCTTGCGTCCCATCGCTTCCCCCCTGCTTCCTTATGCGGCAATCGCCGCTTCCTGCAGCATCCCTGCATCAATCGCTGTTCGCCGTCGCTCGCTGCGTCTTGTTGTGCGGGCGGCGCTTCTTCCGGCTTGGGCGCAGACTTCTTGCCCTTGCACCGAGTCACTTCGGCGGCTTCATCCAGAACGCCTTGGGCGGCTGCTGCTCGACTCATCGGCGAGAGCGCCTGCCTTTCCGCCCTGGAATCTTTCCGGCCGCTTCGCGCCGCGCCCTTTGTCGTGCGGCTTCGCCCCTTATGTCCCTTGCCGTGCGGCAGCGTTCGCCTGTTTCCGCAGGGGCGGATGTCTTCTCCGGATGCTTCGTCGCCCTTCACATCGGCGATGATCTCATCCGGACGCTTTTCTTTCGCCGCCTCGACCTCTGCCCTTTTTCGAGCGTGCGTCCTTCGCGCCCTTCGCCTTTGAGAGATTCACCGCGCTTAGCGCCTTCCTCAGGCTTCTTCTTCGCGGCGACAAAGACGCCGTTGTCCCAAGATGAAGTCGAGGTTGCGCTCGGCGATATTGAGACGCACGAGCACGACGCTGCACAGGCTCGCCGAGGCGGTAGAAAACGTGCGTCGCACCGCCGACGAGAGCGCGTAGAGGTCTTCGCGGTACTCGTAGTGAGTCGCTGACCATGCTCGATACGTGCACGAGCCTTCGACGCCGTTTTCCAGCTCGCCAGAAGATGCCGAAGGCGTGACGCGCTGATGACGGCGTCGAAAGCGTCGCCGACAAACGCGCCATGTACTCGATCTTCTTCATGTCCTGCGTCGCGCTCCGCCTCGATGGCGATGCGCTCACGCGCCGAGGTGTGCTCGGCGATCTCAGGCACGAAAGGCTCCTCAGGCGTTCCTGCCGCTCGAGACGCGATCGTGCCCGTCGCAAACGTCTCGCGCAGCAGGCGATGCACGATGAGGGTCGGATAGCGGCGGATCGGCGACGTGAAGTGCGTGTAATGACGCGCGGCGAGGTCACGTAGTGACCGAGCGGCGCGTCGGCATAACTGCGCCTGCTGCATCGAGCGCGAGCGAGACGGCGCTGACGATGCGCTCCTCAGGCCTTCCCGCCGAGCCTTTTCCAAGACCTGCTGCACGTCCTTCGGCGCTACCTCGCCCGCCTCCGTTCGGCACAGGTGCAGCGAGAACGTCGCCAGAAGATTGTTCAGCCGCTCGATCTTCCCGTCCGACGGCTGCTCGTGCACGCGGTGAGAGAACGGCTGCTCCTTCTTCTCCATGTGCTCCGCGACGGTCTCGTCTCGCCGCGAGCATGCACTGCTCGATCATCGACTCTGCGAGCGACCCCGTGCGCTTGATGAGGCGCGACGGGCTTGCCGCTCTCGTCGAGCTTCACCTTGATTTCGGGCACGTCGAAGCCGATGGAACCGCGCTCATGCCGCGCCTTTTCCATCGCGTCATGCACCTCGCGAGAGGCGGAGAAGCGGCAGAGGTCGGCATTCTCCGTGCGCAGTCGCATCCGCCCCTCGGCGAAAATCTCGTTGACGAGCGTATAGGTCAGGCGACGATAGACGTGAATGACGACGGGCAGGATCTCGTAGCTCTTGACGAGTCCGTCCGCGCCGATCTCCATCTCGCACGCCATCGCCAGGCGGTCTTCGCCCGCGTCAGGCTGCACATACCGTTCGACAGCTTCTTCGGCGGCATGGGAATCACGCGGTCGACGAGTGGGACGCTCGTGCCGCGTGCACGCGCCTCGCGGTCGAGCGGTGAATTCTCGCGCACGTACCAGCTGACGTCAGCGATGGTAGAGCGCCGAGGAAGAAGCTGCCGTCCGCGCGCCGCTCTGGCGAAACACCGTCGTCCAGAGTCCTTCGCGTCTCGCCGTCGATCGTCACGATGCGAAACCGCGGCGATCGCGTCTGCCGCTGAATTCGTCTGGCGAGACGGCGTCCTCGATCGCTGCCGCCTCTGCCGCACATCGGCGGAAACTCCTCGAAAGTCCCGTATTGGCTCATGACGGAGCACGTCGACGCCCTGGCTTCGCCCGCGCGGCCGAGGATTTTCCCACCTCGCCCTCGGCGTTCCTCCTGCCCGCCGGCCGCTCGTGATGCGCACGACGACTTCATGCCCGCCTTTGCGCCATGCACAGCGCCCTAGGGATAGAGATGTCCGCCCGATCTTCTTGTCATCGGGCGTCACGAAGCCGAGTGAGCGGCTCTCCTCGAAATGTGCCGACAATCTGCTCGTTGGCTCGCTCGACGATGCGGATGATCTCGCTCTCGCGCGAGCGTCCGGCAATCTCCGACGAGCGAAATCTCTCGCGACGACGCGGTCAGCGTTCATCGCGCCCGCCAAGACTCACGCCCGGCACGAAGATGTCGCTGTCCGTCTCCTTCTCGCGCACCTCGGGGATGATGAAGCCGAACTCCCTTCGCCGACATCGAGAGCCCGCCGACGACGAGGTTCATGCGCTCAGGGCACGCCGAAGCGCTCGTGGCGCGTCTTGATGACGGACGCAGTCTTCTCCAGCTCTTCCAGCCGTCCAAAGAGTGCGAGTTCTTCTGCGCGAGGCTCCGCGGCGGCGGCGATCGTCCGCTGTCAGCGGCTTACCGTCACGCCGTGCGCATGTGAGTTTACGATGCGCTCCTGCAATTCATTTTGTTCCATTCATTTTCTCCTACCAGCGCCATCTTCGCCGTCGCCTCCGCAAGCACGGTGCCGTCAGCGAGCGAAAGTTTGGCGCGGCTGTTTACGAACCCTTGCGGCGGCTCTCTCCATCCCCGATCAAGCTCCTCGCCGACGGGCGCAGAGTTCCGATAGCGCACGGCCAGACGCGCCGTCACAGCCCGCTCGCCGAGTCCGTCGTAGAGATAGCCGCCCATCGCCTCATCGAGCAGCGTCGTGACGATGCCGCCGTGCACGATGCCGCTGTATCCCTGGTACTCGGGCGCAAGCGCCTTGCGCGCCCGGAATTTCCCGTCCGCCAGCTGAAACTCCAGATGAAAGCCCGATGGGTATATCTTCCGGGCCGCAGGCGAAAGCTTGCAGTCCTCACCCTGCCCGATCTTTTCGTATGGCGCATAAATCGTTTCCTTCCCCATTCTCTCAAACGCTCCCCATCTCGCTGCAAAAACGCTGCCGTGCCGAAAGACCGCCCGTCGCTCGGCGTCGAGCATCACGAGATGACCCGAGCGCACGAGCCAAAGAACTTCCTATGCACCGCCCCCACATGGTCATAGATATAGCGGAGGCTTCTCCTGTGCGCCGTGCGGTCGTGCAGCGAGTGCACGAGGAGGAGCGGTGCGTGTACCTTTGGCAGCAGCGCCTTGACACACTCGATGCGAAGTCGACGAGTTCGTGGATGGCACGAGCGGCATCCTGTCATACGTCACGCTGCAGAACTCGGGCACGTCGCGCAGAGACTTGCGCAGTTTCGGATGAAACCTGCCGATGCACGCTGCTGCGGCGGCAGGTGCCTGCATGCCGCGCCCTCGTCAGTGAAGATCGGTGCGGCGAGCGTCACGACGCCCGTGACGCGCTTCTGCGCCGCGGGGACGAAGCGCCAGCAGCTCCATCGAGATGTCCGACGACAGAAATGCGCGGCACGAGCCCGGAAAGAATCGCATAGCCGTCGAGAGCCGAATCGTACCAGTCCTCAGCGTCCGTATGTGCCAGATCCTCGACTCGTGCCGTGCCCGGCGAGGCGGGCAAAGCACCGTATGACCTGCACGATGCAGCGCCTCCGGCGAGAAGCTGCATCTCGGGCGGCATGCCCGTGAAGCTCGTGCAGAGCAGCACGCCGTGCGGCCGCCCGGCAAAACGGAAAAGGCTCCGCTCCTCGATAATCATCGCTGCACCCCTCCTCGACGTCCGCAGCCAGAATCCCCACAGGCCGCGCCCCTCACAGAAAGAAACGCCCGGCCTTTTTGCCGAGCGTCCGCCGCAAACAGCTGCCAAGAAAGCGCAGAAATCCCTCTGCGCTCTATGGCCGCCCTACATCGTCATCTGGCGAAAATCACGAGCGTAATCGCACCGAAAAGCACCGCCAGAACGATCTGTCACGCGCCAGAGCGCATCCATGCGCGCGCCTTTGCGCGCTGAATCACGGTATCGCGCCGCCCCGTCGAAGCCGCCCATGCCTGCAGACTTAGGCTCGCGCCCAAGACGGCGGCAATCAGGAGTATGGCGACAAGCGCATCAAGCACCATCAATAACGTAAGCAAAGTGAACCTCCTCCAGTTCAGAGAGTCTCCTCCTCCTTATTATACTATTCTATCATGAAAGCCCGAGGTCAAGAGGCGCGCACATCGAAAAGCCGCGTCTTTTCTTAGTGAAGGCCCAAGAGGCGCCGAAAGTGCAGACCGATTGGCTTTTCTCACTGCAAGCTAGCATGCGATGATTCAAGTTTTCCGCTCCATATTCGCAATCCCTGTTAAAATCTCAATATTTTTCCTTCCAATCATCGCATTCATCGCAGCACATCCTTCGCTTTAAAATACGGAATGCCAGCCTCCGAATGTCATAAATATGGTAAATGTCACTCACCGCCTCGCAGGAACAAAGAGCCATAGCACGATCATAGCGCGTATAGATTTTTTCTTCTGGGACATCGTGCCTCCTGAAGCTACGCGCGATCTTCACACGGTATACATTGATTCGTGGATCAGCAGTCGAACATAGTAGCAACGAATAAAACCAGCCCTGCCTCCGCCTGCCCGCTCAACAAATACAGATTGCGATGTGAGAGCACTGTTTCGAAGCAAAAATCGCGCAGTTTGCTTTAAACATTCTTCGCTGATGTTCTGCGATCTGGCAGCCTTGATGATCGCTGCATTTAAGATTCTTCTCGATTTCATCGGCATTGATATGTCCAAGACGGGGCGCAGAACCTCGGTAAACGTACTGCATGCCCGATCCATTAGGGCCGGCGAAAAGGACACTTCAGGTTTTTCGCGTGCTGCTCACCATAACGCCCTTTCCGCGCACGCTCCGCACGGGGACGCGCGTGCCATCGCTCTCAGTTCATGGATTTTCTGCGTTTTGCGATCATAGACGATGCTTGCACCCCATAGCCTTGTTCTTCTCCAGAGCGCAATACGCACCGCCGCATCCACACGTCGCACGACCATTTCATCCGTGATTGCATCTGTTGCCATTATGCCGCTCCTTCAAAAATCTTTTCCTAACTGCCACTATATCACATTTTCCTTTTCCGTTTTCAACGGTGACCGTTGCACAGCAACTGCATGCGAGACGCCCCTCCTGGTCAATAGCTCTTTCCTGTATCGCCATCGGGGCGATTTTCACGCGATAGACGCTGTCCTTGACGAAGACCGTGCGCCTCGACCTTCGCCGGCTAAGACCTTTCTTTTCGCCATCTCCATCAAGAAAGGACCTGCAGCGGGGTTGCCTTCGACGGTGCAGTTGCTCTCGCCGTCGATCATCGCCTGAAAGATCGCGCGCGTGCCGTCGCATCGAGACAATCTGCGATGTCCTGCCCGCTTCAATCCGCCGCCTCGATCGCCTCCGATCGCACCGAGCGCCATATCGCCGTTCTGCGCGAAGAGAATGTCGATCTTGTCCTCAGCAGTTCTTGGCTATCTCCGTCGTGACCGCTTCGCCGCCGTCCTTCTGGAACGTCGAGTTCTGTGCGACGAGATACTCATAGGCGTCCTTGTTCGGCGACGCCGTCATCTCATCACGAAAGCCTCAGTCGCGCCGCTCAACAACGGACGAACTTGCAGGGCCTTTTGATCTCGCGATGTTGAACTCCCGCACCGCGTCAGCGCGGCTTCTTCCCTTTCCGCTGCAGCTGTCGAGCTAGCGGAACGCCTCGCGCCCTTCGCGCACGGAGTCCGTGCCGATGCAGCATGACGTAGAGGCTATCGTCAGTTCGTCTGCAGGTCGCGATCGACGATGACACGGGAATCTTCGCCGCCTTCGCTCAGCACCCTCATCCCAACCTGTCGCCACGATGGGCAGAAGGCGAGTGATGTCGACCTTCTGCGCGATGAACGAGCGGATCGCGAATCTGATTCTCCTGCTTGAGTTCGCGTTGAGAACTGCAGTTCGATGCCCGCATCCTGCCGCCTGCTCGGTGATCGACGCCGCATGCGCGGCGCGCCATGACTGGGCGCCGATCTGCGAGTAGCCCATCGTGATCTTGCGGTTTCCGAACCCGGTTCTGCGCTGCCGACCTTGCTCGCGTCCTGCCCATTCGTCGGGCACTAATTCCAGCTGTAATCGCCACGAATGCAGCAAGCAGCAAGCAAAGATTTTCCTCATATCGCTCTCTCCTTTTTCTGCACGCTTGATACAGGCATAAACATCCACTATCCAAGGGCATAACTTAATACTCATTCAAATCCAGCATCGAACACCGTTTTTGTCAATCCATACAATGATAATTTCAGTTGATCATAGACCTTTAGGCCTTTGAAAATTCGCTGCGAGCAATGTTTTTCTTAGAGATAAAGGATGTGTTCCATGCTACTGCACGAAATCTTGCAAAACGGGCGCGGCGAAGACATCGCCGTCATCGACCGCGGTCGCCGCATCACTTACGACGAACTGCGCGAAGCCTTGAGAGCCTCGCGCGACCGCTTCTACGCCGCCGGAATCCGTGCGACGACCACGCCGCGCTCTTTTCCCATAACCGCAGTCGACTCCTCATCGCCTACCCTGTGGAACTGCTCGGCGCCGTCGCCGTCCCGCTCAACTACCAGCTCAGCGTGCGCGAAGTCGCCTACATCATCAAGGACGCGGGCGTGCGTCACCTCGTGACGGAAAAGGAGCTGCCCCTCGAATCCCACCTCGGACAGCAGGGATACGGCGGTGAGCTTCATCAGCTGCCCTCCTCGACGTCATGAGGCCCGCAAGCGCCTGTGCCCGCGCCGGAAGCTTTCGAACATCTTCTCAGGAGGAAAATCGCGTCATCACCTCGTGACGACAGGCGCCCAAGGGCGCCGTGTACTCAGTCACCGAAACCAGTGCACGAACGCGATCAGGTCATGGGAGCATCACCCATCACGCCGAACGACAAGGTTCTCTCGTGTGCTGCTGATGTACCACCGTTTGCCCTCGACGTGCTCCGTCCTGCGACGTCACAGCCGGCGGCATCGATCGTCATCGTCAACGGCTCTCGCGCCCAAGGAGACGATCCGCGCCATCCAGCGACGAGAAGGTCACATCATGTACGCCGTGCCTTCCGTCTGCGCCGTCCTCACGCGTCGAGGCGGGTGCGGAAGACCTCAAGAGCCTTCGCCTGACGGGCATCGGCGGCACGGCGCTGCCTGCAGGAAATCGCTGCGGCCTACCGCGAAAAGTTCCGGCCTCACGATCTACGAGGGTCTGTGCGACTCTCCGAGGCCTCTCCGTCGAAAACACATGATGGACTCGCCGCGTCACTACCGCCCTGGCCTCTATCGGCGTGCCCGGGCAGAAGGGCTTGAGGTCATCATCGCCAACACCGACGGCGGTACGGAACTCGCACGAGGCATGCGCCCGGGCGTGTCCGTCAAAGAGGCCAACCGCCGCGTGAAGGGCTGCTGGCATCAGGACGAGGCGACGGCTCGATGCACTCAAGGACGGCTGGCTGCGCACGCGGGCATCGCGCGTATGGACGAGGACGACTTCGTCTACATCGTCGACCGCATCGGGGACATGATCATCGGCATGGGCAGAACGTCTACCCGCGCGAGATTAGAGAAAATGTCTGCTCCTTCCCGGCATCGAGACGCCGCCGTCATCGCCATTCCGATCCCCTGCGCGGGCAGGCGGGCGCCTGCTACTACACGGTCAAGAAGAACGAAGATGTCGACATGCGCACCTTGAAGTTCTTGCAGGAAGAATCTCGCCGTCTACAGGTGCCGCGAGTTCTGCAAATTCCCGTGCCGCGCACCCTCGACCGGAAAAGATTGCCAGCGCGGATCGCGCCCTCTATCGCGAGATAAGTGAGGCCCACAAAGAAAATGCGCAAGGGCGCCAAGCGAGAAGGGCGGGCTTTCCCGTCCCTTCTTCTATTTACGGTTCTGCACAAACAAAAAGGCGCCGCAAAGCCGGCACAAATGAAGATGAGGTGCTTGGACGGGACGTCCTCCCCACGGGTACCAAGAACGGCTGATCCGCGCCGTGCATCATTAACCTCCTGTGAGAGACGCGGGCTGCGAAAAGCCATCGATTTGTACGAATATACTGCACGCTGTGCGAGGTCAGATTCAATCCTCGGCTCCACCCGATTGTTGTCCCCTATGGCGGAGGACATCCCTTGAGCTCCGTCGTATCCCGCTTTCCGGAAGTCCGACAGAGCTTCTCTTCTTGTAATGTATACTCTAGGACAATGGTTTGGTCCGAAGGATAAAAGCCAACGATTTCAATCAATCCGACCACTCGAACTGACCCTGTTCCTCTAGTATTTTAACGGAATATCTACTAGAAAAGAGTGTGTACTTTGTGAAACGACAAAACGCCGTCGCATAAGCCTGACTGTTTTTCTGGGCATATGTCGGCATGGCGCCGCTGGCGACCGACATGTACCCGCCTGCTCTGCCGAGCTTTTCAGCAGAATTTTCCGCCTCGACCTCGGCGACGCAGCTGACTTTGACGATGACGCTGCTCGGCATGGCTCATGCGAGATCTTCCTCAGGCGCTGAGCGATATTGCGGGCGCAAACGGCCGCTCTTTGCAGGCGCATGGTCGCCCTTCGCTCTCCTCGGCGAGTGCTACTACGCAAGCTCCATCGAACCTTTTCTCGCCTGCGCTGCCAGGTTGCGGGCGCGACGGCGCATCGTCATCGCGCGTGCATCGCGCGTGACGTGGCCGAGGGCGTCGAGCTCGCGCTTCTTGTCATCCTCGTGCTCGTGAACGGACTCGCGCCAATCCTCGCTCCGTCGCCGGCGGACAGCTCCTCGTCTTCTCCTCGTGGCGCATCGTCTTCGCCGTATGCCACCGCCATCATGGCGTCCTCCTCGCCAGTCTGGACGCTCAAAAACGCGTGAGACGCTGGCCGAAGGAAAGCGCAAAAAGCATGACGGCGAGTTTCCATGCCTTTCCCACGCTCCTTCGCGACCGCTACTTTCTCGACACTGCCTCGTGCAGTGCCGTCTTCGCGCGTTCTTTCTTCCCACATCGCCGGCTCTTCCTTCGTCTTTCAGAACATCTACGGCGTCTCGGCACCAGGCTACAGCCTGATCTTCGGCAGCATCGGCACGGACTCTTCCTCGCGGGACTCCTGCCCGCACGCCTCGCCGGACGCGTCAGAGACATCTCCATGCTCAGAGACCTCCTCCCTCGTGCCTCTCGTCGCCCAGTGCGCTCCTCCCTTGCCCTCCCTCCTTGCAGGATTTGCGCTCGCGCTCACCATCGTCCTGCTCTTCATCACCGTCGTACCGCTCTCCGTCACTCGGGCACGGCGAGCTTCTCCTCGCGCTCTCACGCCAGGCAGGAACGCAGGCGCAGCGTCGGCTCTCATCGGCTTCTTCTCCATGGTGTCGCGGCGTCGCGAGTGCCCCTCGTCGGCACCGCAGGAGACGGCACGGGATCCCCATGGCAGTTCTCATGCTCACTCGCTACGCGCTCCGGCGCAATCGTCTTCACAGCAACGTCAAAAACGGCTGAGACGCCTTCGTCAACTTCCTTCAAATTTCCGCTGGTGTGCCTCTTCGTCGTCGAAACGTTCCTTCGAGATCGTGATCCGTCATGGCACAGACGGCGGCATCAGACCGACGTTCTCCGCCGTCTCGATCAGTGTCGATGATCGTGTAGATGGAGGAAATCACGCCCATAAGCCCCAAGCGCGCACTGAGCGAAGACATCAAGGAGAGCGTCAGGAAGTAGCGGCTCATGGGCGCCCGCATTGCCGAAGCGGCGAGGACGGCGACGAAGAGCCCGCGACCATCATGCTGAGCGTAATCTCGAAGCCGCATTCTGCATGACGAAAGCGAGGCCGAGGATGAAGACCGCAGCCGTTCACGTTGATCGTCGTGCAGATCGGCGAGGACGAAGCGCAGAGACGACGGTTCGCCTAGATTCTTTTCCGCCGAAGCCAACGTCACGACGAAGTGCTGCGAGCTCTTCGTGAAGAGCGCACGGCGACGACCAGCGCCATCTTGCGGAAGACATGGAGCGGATTGAGGCCGCGCACGAGGAGGAAGCGGCAGGATGATGAAAAACTGAATAGGGTTGCCGCCGAGGACGACAGCTCGTGTACTTGCCGAGCGCGCCAACGATGACGCAACACTTCAATCTGTGCCGAGAGCTGCGCGGCAAAAGCGCGGAGGATGCCGACGGGCAAAACGTAGAGCAGCGCACGGATCAGCGTGAAGAAAAGCTCCTCGTGCGCCATGGAGCGCCTTCAACAGCACGGCGATTTTCCGTCTTGGGCGCATGAAAGGCGAGCGCCAGCGACGATGCCGCAATCAGCATGACCGAGAGCACATTGCCCGAGAGGAAAGCTGCAGCAAATTGTTCGGAATGACCGAAAGGATATGGTCATAGGTAAGAAAGCGTCCCAGTTTCTGCGGCATCGGCCGTCGCCGCGCGATGATCTCCGCGGGCAGGTTGCCCGGCGCGATCCACATAGAGTGCAGGTCCGACAGTCGCCGCCGAAATGGTCGTAACAGTGTATACGTGACAGCATGGGCAAAGGTGCGTCGTATCCTTCTTCGCGCCAAGCGCCGCAAGCGTCGTGATGACAGCGAGGCGATGGTCGGCACGCGATGAAACTGAAAGGGGCGCGTGAATACCGTTGCGACAAAATCAAACAATTCGTTCAAAGGCGGACGGTTTCCAGCGCCAGCCAAGCGCGCCGGCGCCGACAATGAGCGCCGAGGAAACCACCGAGCAAACTGCTTGCCTTGTTCGTTTTGGCGGCTCTTTGCGATCGCGCCGCCTGCGCCGTCTCCTCGACGGCCGCAGATGCTATTTCCGACGCATGATACCCCTTCTTTCTGCATGGCAGGAAGCCTCCCGCCGCACCGACGAGACCGATCGCCGCTTCCTCAGAAGCTGGGCGGTTGATAACTCACATAAATCGAGTATGGTTTTATATTATGCGAATCCCCACCTGCACCGTCAAGGGCGACGACAAATCTTACGGAACTCCCCAGCAGCGTAGAAGACGAGCTGTCGCCGCGAAGCTTTTTCCGCTCCAGCATGACAGCCCGTCTTTTCAAATGTATATTCTCGCACACTGCGTCCTTACAGGCCTCGTCCGCCCATCGCAGTGACAAGCCCCTCCATCCCTCACCTGCCACGCACGCGCTCTGCTTTCCAAACCTGTCTGCGTGCAGCTTTCCTCGTTCGGATAGCCGAGGGCGAATAGGAGAATGCCTTGAGGTTCGCGGGCATTTCAAGGATTTCTTCCACCTTCTTCATGTTCTCCTCATAGGGCGCGATGCCGAACCAGACGCCGCCGAGGCCGAGATACGTCGCTTCGAGCCAGATGTTCTGCTGCGCCGCCGCCATGTCGATGTGCGAGAAGCGACGGCACGGTCAATGCCTTCCGTACGGTGAGGCGAGCGCTAAGAAGGAGCGGCGCCCGCCGCGCAGCCCGTATAGGGCGTGACCTTGGCGAGCGCGGCGATCTTCTCGCGGCTTTCGACGACGAAGAACTCCCACGGCCGCTGATTGCAGGCGGACGGCGCCTGCATCGCGGCACGCAGGATGCGCTCGACCTTCTCCGGCTCGACCGGCCTCGCCTGATACTTCCTTATGCTGCGGCGCTGAAACACGACGTCATTCTCCATCGAAAAAGCACTCCTTCCAACCGTTTCTCGATCTCCTCCTGCGCGAGCATGTCGACGAGCGTCAGCAGGAAATCTCGATTGAGGCGCGCAAGGAGCGCCTGCAGATGCTCACGCGAGCCTTCCTCCCACCGCTCAGGCGCTCCCAGGCAGCGCGAGCACGCAAGCGCGTCTCCCTGCGGCTCATGAGGCTGCTTGAGGCGAGGAGCACGAGCTGCGAGGCGAACGCTCTGCGCTGAGCACGAGGCAGAAGCTCGAACGGATCGCGGCAGCTCTCATCGAAGACTGATGTGCGCCCACCACAGGCGGGCGATCAGATCTACGAAGGGCGAGCGGCGACGCCCTGCGCGAAGAGAAATCACTCCAGAGCGCGGCGGCGCTTTGCTCCCGCCGAAAATCCTTTTCCTTGCGGTAATGGATAGCAGCGCCGAGAGCGAGTGCAAGCCGCCCAGAAGCGCTCATCACGCCGCGTATGGGGCGCGAGCGATGCGCCATGCGCCGCAATGCGCCGCACGTTCTCCACGTCCGTCGAGGCAAAAGTCGCCCTCCGTCAGAAGCTCGATAGGGCGAAAGTGCAAGCTCCGTCTTTTCGAGATAGCCGCGCGCCGAAAGATGCGCGAGCATCGCGCATTATCCCCGCGCTCTGATACATCGCGGCATATTCTTCGACATGCGTCTTCACTATCGTCGATGCCCGCCCGCGTCATGAAGCTCAGTTCCATGCGTGCCCACCTCCTGCGCCGCCAGATCCTCCAACTCCTGCACGGCGCGGTTCAGCGGATCGCGCAGGAGGCGCTGGGCGACAGCGAGGCTCTGCGTCCTTCGCCGCGACATCGATCTCTCTTCTTCCAAGAGGTGCACGAGCACCACTCTGCCAGCGCGTCCTCGGCTCTTCCCCGCACGCAGGCCGCCTGCAGCTTTTTCGAGCGCCGCAGTAGAGAGCCGGCTGGACGACGCACGAAGAACGTCGCGCTCGCGACGCCCTTCGCGTAGCGGACGATAAGCGTCGTACATGCCTTCCGGCGGACGGGCGACGATGAAGTCCGAGCCGCAGTCGACGCGAAAGCGCCGCCTCGCCCGCCTCGCGTCCCCAAAGGCTCGACGCGCACGATGGAAGGCGTCTCGCGTTCGTCATGCGCCTGCGGCAGGAATTCCGTCGTCTGATCGACGGCGAGGATGCGTCCGCGTGCGAAGGAAAAGACTGCCCTTCGTAGGCTTCATGAAAATCATCCGCTCGCGTATCCCTCGATCGCCGCCTTCGCGACGACGAACGGCGTGACCTGCAGAGAGACGCACCTCGTCCGCCGCCAGCGTCAGATGAAACGGCGCATCGTTGAACTCGAAGAGGCGGCGATACGACGTGACGGGCGACTCGACGTGCAGCGCATAGCCAGCAAGCCCCGCACGCACGAGGTTCCTGAGCGAAGTACAGCGGGCTCGGCGCGGAAAACTCAAGGCGCAGTTCTCTCCCGACGCCTTCAGTCGGCGATGCCGTCGAACGACGACTTGCGGTCAGTCATTCGTCTTCGCCAGCAGCGGATACGGCGCCAGACGCCCCCGGATTTTCAACGTACTTCACCTCCATCAGGCAGTAGTCACGATAGTCCATCGTATAGTCGACAAAGAGCTTCGCGCCCTTCGCGACACTCTGCAGACTCGATGACGTTCTTCTCGAACTCACCAATTTCGCCACGGCTCTGCCCTGAAAGCAGGCCGCAAGCACTTTGACGGGAACATCCGTCTGCTCGCCTGCGAGAAAAAGCTCGAGGCACGCGCTCGACCCTTCGCGCGGCGCGGTGAGGCTCAGGCGATAGCGTCCTCTCACGCTCGACGCAGAAAGAGCGCATAATGAGCGACGAGGCGCGATGCCGCCGCCTTCTTCTTCGGATCTTCCCGACACCGCTTTGAAGCTCCTCTTTCGCGCCCGCCCTTTCGTGCAGCAAGGGCGCGGCGCACGACGCGTCTTCCAAGTCGGCGAAATCGTCGCGCCCGAGGCATCGGCGCCCGCGCCTCCTCGCCATCAGCCGCTCGCGCACCTTTTCTTCAGGTAGCGCTTGGTAACCCCGGTGCATCTCCTTCGCCTGCTTCTCCTCTGCCGCGTCCTGCAGGACACCCGGCTCCCCACGCGTCGTGCGACGGCACCTCGATGCGAGGAAAGCGCCTGCCCCATCGCGTTCTCCTGATGAGGAGAGATCCCGTGAGTCGATGCCGCTCGAAACCCTTCTGCTCGAAGGCTTCATGCCAGTGGCGCGACATGAGGATGGCGGTTCAGCCCTCGCCGCGCGTCAAGAGCGTTGCCGCGCCGTCGAAAAGCCGTACTTCACCGTACTCGCGGCACGAGCTCGATCCTCTGCGTCGCCTCATCCTCGCCTAGAAGTCATGCGCGCGTAGCGCTGGATCATCACGGTTCTCCTCATAGTATTCCTTGTGATGCGGACCTCCTGCCGTCTTTTCAACGGAGTAGATCCGCATAGGGCCGAGGCTCGTCTTCGTGATGCGGTGATCGCCGATCTCCACCTCCAGGTTGCCCAACCATATCGCGAAGGAAAATTATCGAGAACGGCGCGGATCATCACCTGCTCCAAGCCTCGATGGGCACGAGTCCGTGATGAAGATGTCCGTGCCGCTCGTGCGCCGCCGCAGGGGATCGAGCGTGAAGATGTCAAGAGCGCCTTCTTGTTCTCGTCGCTGTACTAGACGCTGCGTCGTCCAGCGATCCTCTCGTCCTTGTGGGAGACGAGCTTCGCGACGCCCGTATGCGATCCCGCCGTCTTTGTCCAACGGGCGAAGAACGCCGTGCGAAGCTCCGAGCATATGGACGACCAGCCTTTGCCGATGCCGAAAGCTGCCGCCCGCGTTCTCCTCCTCTGCACGGAAAACCCTGCTCCTTGACGAGTCCGCGCAAAGCGAACCCTTCACCGCCCGCGAGCGCCCTCAGCCGCGCGTGCGAAAATCAGCTGAGTGCGAAGGACGGCGATGCGGCTCCGCCTTGAGGGACATCCGCCGCACGCTCGAACGCCTCGCGGCACTTCTTGTCGTCCCGATTGCTGAGGAAGCAGCGCTCAGGATATTCTGAAAATCCTCACGCCCCGGAAACCTCTCGCGCGGGATGTCAAACGATTGAAAGGAAACGAGGACAGCGCCCTCAGCATCCATCCTTCGCGCGTCGAGCGAGTTCTGGATCGTCTCGCGCACGAGGTAGTGCACCGTGCGTATGCCGAAAGGGAAACGCGTGCGAGGTCGTTGTAGCCGACAGCTCGCGCACTGTCGTTTGCCGGCGCACAGCCGCCCTTCTTCCTGTCCATGAAAGAAACAATTTTTCCACTCATTCCTGTATCGTCTTCCCTAGTATAGCAAAGAGCCGCCCAGTGACAATGCGTGAGGTGCGGCCAAAAATTAACAAAAGCTAACATTGCAAAAACTTCTACCTGCGCTCTCTGCATATGCCGAGCCAATGCTGCAAGACATTAAAGGTGCGGCAGGTGGACTGGCGCCATCCCGCCTTTGAGTGCCGTGCTGCCTGACCACCAGAAGGAATCATCGTGTGGTTCCTCCTGGTGGCAAGAGCAATCGCAAATCCCGCCAGGGAGTTCGGGCTGCAAAGGCCAACAAGAAAGAACAGGCAGCGAGCCGGCTCTCGCTGCCCGTATCTCTTCGCTCTTTCGCTCCAGTATTCTCCAATTTCTGGTCTTCTCCCATAACTGCACCCGATGCCGTGAATGCTATAATGAGCACGAGCTCCGTGCGGCAGACCGCACGGCTTCGTCATTCACATTTCCTCAGATGCGGCATATCTTCCGCACAACGTGCCGCACCAGCACGAAAGGAGTCTTTTCCATGCCAGCTTGGCAGCAAAAATCGAAGGCGGCGCCAGCAGACCGCCGTCCCAAGAAAAGCAGCGCCCCCTCGCGCACGCGCGGGACTTCGAACGCGTCTACATCTTCTTCAGCTGCGATGCCGAAAAATCCTACTGACTCGATGAAGACATCTTTTGCAGCCATGAGATCTACCGCGACACACAGGCCTCGCGCAAGGCCCTTTGGCAGAAGGTCAAGGAGGAGCAGGGCGGCCTCGCGTACGAAAATCGCCGAAGACGATCTGAGCGCGTGCGCACGGCACTCGCGAGAACGACCCCGCCGAAGCGAGCCGCTACATCCGCTTCGGCGCGATCGAGACCTTCTACGTCTGCCGCCACCGATCTTCGTCCGCGATTCCCTTAACGCGCCAACGAGAAAAGCCAAGAGCCGTCCTAACGGTCATCACCCAGGCTTTCTTTTCAGATACTCGCCCCTCGGCTTTCGTCTGCGTCGTCCGGCACGCCCTCGGGCGTGAGAGGCTCGCACCGCACAGCGCCAGCCTCTGCGTCCCTCTCTTTTCAGACGCTCTTCCAGAAGTCGCGCTCCCTCCGTCGGCAGGCGGCCTCCGGCCTCGAACTGCCACGCTTGGACGCGCCCGTCCGCGGCCTTCCGGCGATGGTCCGCAAAGAACTGCATGCCCCCGCACGCAGTCCTCCTCGGTCGACCGCTGCCTCCCTCTCACGCAGCACGGCGGGCTTGTTCGACTTTACGCATCGCAGGATAGTCGCGCGCTTCTTCGCGGCTTCGCTTTGACCCTCGACGGGTCTTTTCTTTGCCCCACTCGGCGACTGCAGCGCTTCTTGTGAAGGCGGCTTCAAGAACTCCGGGAACGCGCCTCTTCCAGTCGCCATCATCCTTGGCCTCCACCGCAGCTGGCTCCTCCGCCAGAAGCTCTCCGCGCAGCAGGCGGTAAAACTCGCGGCAGCCTCATCCAGAGTCCGGCACATCGAGCCGGATTTCCTGCATAAAGCCGTCCCCATCGACTCCTCATGCGTGGTGCAGAAGCCCCGCGATGTAAACAGCACATATGCAGAAGAACGGCAAGAAGCACGACAGTCCCCAGCGCTATGGCGTGCGATCACAATCATCCTCACACGTTTCGTCACTCCTTTCATTATAGCGCACGAAACACCAATCACACGGCAAAAGCTAACCGCTACTCAGTCGACGCGTGACGAGATTCTTCCTTTTGGAGCAAAATATAGCATCATGAAAGATGAGTGGATATTTCTCGCTATATTTACAGGACACCCAAAATTATTCGTCGAGTATAAAACGATGCTCGAAACACTGCATCAAGTAAGATGATAGGGCGGGCAAATGATTCATATCTATAAAAACTAAAAACGGCATGATCACCGGCGCAGAGCATATACAATCCGCTCGCGCCAGCCACCTGACGAAGGGCACGGAACTCAGTCCGACGTCGTCGAGGCGTCTGGAGAAAGCGGGATTTGACGGCGTGACCGTCACCTCCACGGATCCCAAGCTCGACGCTCGCGCCGCCCGATGACCTCGTGCAGGAAAAACGCGCATCTCCGCCATACAAAACGTGGCGACGGCTTCCATATGTCGACGAGAACGGCAACTTCTTCGACTCCGGCGCCGCTGCAGGCAGCATTTCGAGAACATCCTGCAGTGACATCATCGCACAGACAGAAGAACCTTCGTGCAGCTCACCGATATCCGACCTGCACGACGCCCTTCTAATTTTCGCCCATCTCGTCGAACGTGGCGCATCCTCTCGTCTCTCCTCGGCGTGCTTCTGAAGCTTCTGCGAGGGAGAGCGCTAAAGCCTCGCGTCAGGTGCTCTGCATGACATCGGTGATCACCGCAATACCCTATGAGATTTCACGAAGGTCAACATCTCGCCATTAGATGACGAGTGAGCGTGATGGTGGGATATCCGAAGCTGCGGCAAAGCGTCTGAAGAAGATGTTTCCCAACGACACGCTGCTCTCCACCATCGCCCTGCAGCACCACGAGCAATATCGACGGCCCAAGGCCATCCTAAATCCATCTGAAAGGCGAGCAGATCCACTGCTGGACGTACCGTCGCCATCGCCGACGTCTACGACGCCCTGACGAGCGTGCGCCCGTACAAAGAGAGCCTCATACGCCATCCGTCGCACATCGCCTCGCGAAGCTACATGTTCGCGCCCGGGCATTTCGATCTCGATCTCTTGAAGCTTTTCTTCGACAACGTCGCGATCTTTACGTCGGCATCGATCCACTCAAAGACACCAGGATGGCTACGCCATCGTGAAAGAAGGTCGAATTTCAGCCATACGCTGACGCCCGTCGTCTGCGTCTTTGCAACCGTGAGGCAAACTTCTCCAATGCCCCAGCGACCTCGATCTGACAGCAGCGCTGCGACGGGATGCTTGATGGTGCGTGAGCCTCGACAGCGAGCTGTACCATTTCATCCACGACATCAGCGTCGATCCGACCATCTTCCTCCAAGAAAACACAGAGAAAGGCGACGTCACAGAAAATACCGAATGAACTACGGCGCATTTCACAGCGTTCCGCCACGAAACCGCTGTTTTCTCCATGATGCGCTTGAAATCGAATCGGCCTCAAAACTGGCATGGTGACGGTGCAAAGCATCTTCGTGAGAAGGTGCCGCCTCACGGTACGTGGCGCCGCTGACTGATCGCTACATCTATCAGCCTTCGTCGGGCTCCAGCGTGCCCGAACTCACGTCACATCGCTTTCTTCTAATTTTCCAGCCGCAACCGCCCCTGACGTCATCACACGCGAGCACGCGCGTGCAGGCCGTCGAAAACGTCGCGAGACCTTCCGCCGACGTGAGCGGCGCCAGTTCAACGCATGAGCCCATCGGGAGCCGATGTGCTGATCTCCTCGTATGCGACATCGCGTCGAAAAGAAGAATCTCGTGCACCGTCACAGACGTATCTGTCTGCGTCGACGCTACACGTTTTCCCATCGGTCAACGTCGCCGTCCTCGCGACGATGCTCGGCAACTCTGCAGTGCTGCTCCGAGAGCGAGCTGCAGGTCATCGCCTCGGAGGACTCCTACACACGCGACATCGGCAAGCTCGCCGTGCGTCATCCATCCTCAACAAGTCTGGCAGCCCTGACGGCGGACGGGTCAAGATCATCCGTCGGCATCCAAGTGAAGGCGCGCAGACTCCTCAGAATTGATGAGTCGCCGCTCGCCTCGATCCTCGCCATCATTGCAGTCCAGCACCACGAGCACCTTTGACGGCTCAGGCGCTATCCCTGCGCGCAGGGAAAATCTGCTATCTACTGCCGCATCACTGCTATCGCCAGAGCGCGTCTACGACGCTGACGAGCGTGCGTCCTTACAGAAGACGCGCGCACTGAAGCCGAACGTCGTCTATCAGATGATGATGAAGAACTCCCCCGGTCACGCTGACATGGATCGCCTGCGCCTCTTCTTCGACAACGTCGCCATTTACCCCTGTTACAGTCATGACACAGCTCGGCTACGCCATCGTCAAGAAGGTCGCCCTCGACACACACGCTCGCCCCCATCGTCACCGTCTTTGCGAGACAAAGAACGGCAGCCTTCCAAACCCTCGGCGTAAACCTCGCCCACTGCCGCCGCGATGCTGTACGTCATGGACGACGGGAACTTTTGAACTTCATCCGCAGACAGGCGTCGACCGCGCCGTGATTCCTTGACGACGATTCGCGCGACGAAGGACCATCCGCGCATGAAGTAATACGAAATCTGAGTGATAGTTGAGTTAAAAGACCTCCGCCGCCCAGGGTCTGTATGTTTGCCGCCTCGCGCAACTCTGCGCGGGAAGCGCTTGTAATTCGCTTGTCGAGACTGCATGAAGCGCCGAGACCGTATGCGCCCAATCTTGGCGGACAGCGATGTTCTTTCCGAATCGACCTCGGCGATCACGTCGCCGTCAGTGCCGTTGGACGCGCGCATCGACGGCGTTCTTGCGCCGTCGCAGTGCATGCCCTCGATATGCAGCACCTTCTCGCCGATGACGTGGTGATAGGGCTTCTTCTTCAGGCCGCCCTCGATGCCGCTTTCGCCCCGCCGCAGCACGCACCGCCGCCGCCGAAGTGGCGCATGCTGCGCACAGCGAAGAGCGCCGCCAGAGAACCGCGCCCTAAAACATGCGTTGCCGCCAGGATCTCCTTCTTTCCTTACCAAAGGGCATTGCCCGCCACTGTACCATGCTGTCGCTCGACTTTTGCTGCGCTTTATCGACTCCAGTTGGCACAGTGAATCTTAGTGCTGACAATATGCTTTGAGACGAAAAACAGGCCTCCCGTCAGAGCTACGCGATCCAGAATCACCGAAACTCCTCCGTTCAAATTCACGGCAGAGGCACGTTGAAGGCATTCTTGCCCGCGAAGACGGCGATTCTTGCCCAGCGCCTCTTCCCTCTCACGATGCGCAGAAGCTGGTGGTTGTACTTCGGCGACGCGCTCGCTGCGGTTCGGTGCGCGCGTCGCCCGATCTGCTCCGGCGTTCAGCGCGACGGCGAGGGTCGGCGATCGTCGTAGCCTCCGTCTCGCCCGAGCGATGCGGATTACGACGGCGCTCAGAGGCGCGTTGTGCGCCATAGCAGCAGCGGCGAGCGTCTCGCCGGCGCAAAGACCTGATCGACCTTGATGAGAATGGCGTCTCGCGATCTGCATGTCGATGCCCTTCTTGAGGCGCTTCGTATTCGTCACGAAGAGATCGTCGCCGACGATCTCTGCAGGTAGTCGCCAAGCCCTCTTCGTGATGAGCTGCCAGCCTCCAATCGCTTCTACTGGCGGATCCTCGAGAGATGATCAGTACCTCATCGACGAGCTTCTTTCCATGCCCTTGTCGAGCTCTGCCGTCGTGAAGACCTGACCGGACTTGGGCTGCCGGTACTCGCCCTCTGCTGATCCCACTTCCATTCGCTGGCGGCCGCGTCCCATCGCGAGCGCGAAATCCTTGCCGAACGTCGGCTAGCCTGCCTTCTCAATGGCACGGCGTGATGTACGTCACTCGCCCTGCGTCGTCCGACTTCGAGGTTCGGTGCGGCGCGCCGTCGCCGACGCCCGTCGCATGGCCGTCCGCAGCTGCGAGAGCTCTGCGGTGTGGAAGACTTCCGACGACCACCGGATGCATCGTGCGGAAACTCGGGAGCGCCGACCGGCATGACTTCGCCATGAATTCCCTGCGTCGATGCTGTTCGCTTACGCACGGCGCCGCCGTTCAGGATGTTCATCATCGGC
>BNJU01002899.1_pt1 | contig 149652 bp, 212 predicted proteins | sample 8539281 | NCBI WGS metagenome assembly BNJU01 (sample SAMD00202456, study PRJDB9452) | human saliva metagenome | isolation source: human saliva | place: Japan | reverse complement strand
ATCCGCTCCCAAATCAAAGACTTTCACATCATTTTTCAAGTGCCTTTTTTTGTTATTTTTCAGATAATCCATGTGGCAATGCCAAAAATAATGCATCAATATTTTTTTAAAAATTTTTCTTCAGCTTCTTCCAAAAGAAATTAATTCTTTCTTAAAATATTTTTTTATAATTTGCATACACATTTCCCATATCTTCCCCAGTATTTGAATGTGATGAAATAAATTCAAGTTCCACTTCCTTATGATTATTTAATATCCAAACCAACTGCTGTCCAGCATATCCTGTTGCTCAATAATACCAGCTTTTATCATATAAAATCATCTCCTTAAAATATCTTTTTAAAAAATAAAAAGAGCCTTCTAAAAGGCTCTAAATAAATTATATTTTGTATACAAAAAAACAAAAGAGCCAACAACCCAAAAGTCATTGGCAAAAATTATTTTTATTAAAACAGAAATCCATTATAAAAAAATGATTATATACCTAAGACAAGGGCTTATAATTAAATTGTACAACTATTCTATTATCCCTTATCCTTCTTATCATTTTCATAATACTTCCTCCTGATTATTTTTATTTATCTTTTGATAAATTTATTATAACAAAAAAATTATAAAAAAATCAATATGTTAAATATATAAGTTTTTTTATAGTTTCATTAATAAAAATTAATGATTTGATTTTTATGAATGATTATGAACAATATCAAAAGTCAATTAATATCGGCAGATGATCTGAAAGTTGAGTTTTGTATCACTTCATAACTATTAACTTTTTATTTCCTTTGAGCAAAGTATAAAAATCAAGCTCCCGCTTCGGATTCCAGCTCGGAAAAGTTGGATCCTTTCTTGTATTTATATTTTTCAAGTCAGAAGCCTGTAAAAACATCTCAATTTCTTCCTCACCCCAAAAGACATTAAAATCACCAGCTACAATAACTGGCTTTTTGCAATTTTTTACAAGATCATAAAGCTGTACAATCTGCTTTTGCCGTGTTTTTCCACCTAGTGCCAAATGTACAAGAAACACAATCACATCCTCTGTTTCCACTTCAATAATCAATTTTTTCATTCCAATATCCAAATAATGAAATTCCTCCCTTAAAATTGGATTTTTGGAAAGCAAGGCATTTCCCTGTTTTCTAACCATTGGAAATTTCATATACTGTGAATCTTCCTCATATTTATACTGATAAACATTATTATTTCTCGTAATTCTCCCAAGAAGTGTAGCCTGATTTCTGCTATACATCCGAAATGATCCAAGATCTACTTCCACAAGCCCCACAAGATCAGGCTTATACCTATTAATAAATTTCCCAATCCGATAAATATGCTTTACAGAATGTCCCAAATATCCCCGTATATGCTTAAATGGCTGATTCAAATACTTTCCAGTTCCATATCGAATATTATACAAAAGAAATTTCATCTTCTCTCACTTCTCTTTCCTGCCTCTTCATAAAATTCTATGTTTCAGCTGTTTTAACATCAAATAAAATATATTCAACAACTTAATATTTTCATTTTTTTACAAGTAATCTTATTTTTTCAAAGTAATAAATCTAATCATATTTACAGTTGCCAAACAGGTCAAAGCAAAACTTATTTTTACTATCCCAACTCCATCTCCAAACGGCAGCAGCAAAAATTATATTCTTCATTTAACTTTTTCTATAAATTCTTTTAACCTTTTTACAATAGTTTTTATACCTTTTTGGAATTTCTTCTTTTTACTGCTACAAGTCCACGAAACATCAGATTATCAATAAAAATAATTCCATTTTCATTGAGAAGTTCATAACTCATCTCAAAAAAACTTCAAATATTGCCCTTCGATGCATCAATAAAAAAATAAAATCATATTTTTATACCCTTATCAAGCCTTGGAATTTCCTCCAAAAGCATCACTCAAAAATCATTCTATTCTTCTCAAACAATCCCAATTTCTTAAAATTTTCCACAGCTTTTCCATAACGTTTTTCATCAATTTCCATCGTTGTCAAAAAACCGCCATTTTCATTAGCAACCCGTGCCAAAAATAGCCCAGAATATCCTGTTGCCGTTCCAATTTCCAAAAATATTCCCAGCCTTCATATTTTTTTAGCCGTAAAAAATCATATAATTCAACACTTCATCTGTAATAATCGGCACATTTTCCGCCAGACTTTCATCCTTCACATTTTGTATAATTTCATTTTGAATTTTAAACAAATTTTGTGCATATTTTGATGATTCTATAAAATTTTCTATCCTGAACCTCCCACGACTAAAGTCGCAGGGTTCTAAAATCTTTAAAAACATTTAAAAATTTTCTAAGAAGTTTGATAGCTTTACACTACCCTTATTCTTTTAGGTGTGTTCAGCTCACCTCTATTGTATAGGACGCTTAAATCCACAACTTTACTTTTTCTTAATATATTTAATGCTCCATTACAATCTGCATTTAATTGATAGCCTTTACTTGTTTGATATAGTCCTCTTTTTATCCTTTTTCCACTGAATATATATTCTTTGTGAATTTTCTTTATCATATATTGGATTTCATCTCCATCAAAGAAACTTGCTTTTCGATGTATAACTTTCTTCTTGCAGTTTAAATTCTATTCCATATAGTTTACATAGATATATTAATTTATCTCTTAATTTTTCCATATGGTATATTTACAAAGTTTCTGATTATTTATACTTCCTATATTTGAATTTCTTTGAAAATCTTCATTACATCCTAGAACTAGTTTTCCTATATCATTATTAAGACAATAATTTATAATTATTCTTGCTGCTTTTGAAAGATAATCATTTATACGATTATTTTCTCTTTCTAGCTATTCTCTTTTGTCTTAATGTTGTCCGCTAGTCTTTTGCTTATCTTTTAATGCTTTTGCAATTTTGCATTTGTCTTATTATAGTATTGATTTAATTGATTTTAATTTTCTACCATCTATTATGAATGAGCTCCAGTATTAGTTACACAAGTACATAGATTGTCTATACCTAAATCAATTCCTAGTGCATTTTTCTTTATTTAATTCCTTTGAACTTCTTCTACCTCATAAATGTATTGAATTTCAAAAGTACCTAGAATATTGTTTTGGCATTATTCTAATCTCTTTTATCTTCTTGCCTTTTTAATACTGGTGGTAGTTTTAATTTGTAATTTCCTGATGAGTCTTTCTTAAACGAATTTGAATAAGGAACTATCAGCATATCATCTTTTAATCTAACAAAACCTATAACAAGAGTTGTAAAACCATCTTTATCAAGATAATTTAGGTAATTTTATTTTTACAAATTATATTGACCATTCTTAGCAAGTTTTCAAAAGTCCAAAAATGATTTGAAACTTCCGTCTACTTCTTTTAGAATTTGTTGAGCCATATTAGAATTTAATTTTTATAGTTCTCACTATTTTTAAGCATTTTATAGTTTTCATTGTAACTTAAATACTTTTTTTATTTTTGAAAATAGTATTGTCTAATATTATATATAGCTTCATTAGTTAAGTTCTTGGCTATATGAGATAAATATTTTAAATTCCTAAACTCTTTTTTACTAAGATGTTTTACTTGTTGTTTTAATGTTAAATACATATATAATCACCTCCTTTTCATCAGAGATATTATACCATGTATTCTACATTTTATCTGTTTATTTTTAAATATTTTTAAAGTTTTTAAAACCCCACAACAGTGGGAAGCGTCGTTCACATAAGTACGCTACTACTTACGCAGTTCTCTTATGAACTTCTTGTTATCTCTAACAAGCACAGACTATATCTTATCCATATCCTATTTCAAGGACTTAGGCGAAACCACTTCCAATACCAATCGCTTGTATTGTACTCCCCTCACGAGGGATAGTCGTTGAACTTTCCTTTTCAGGATTAGCTGCTGATTGTCTATTATCATAATGTTTAGGATTTAACCTTGCACCATCTAGTATATTTTTTCTGCTTTCGCTACCTTCACACTTATACCATATTTGAACGAAGGTATTATGTTGTGGTTATACTAGCTTTAAGAGTTCCCAGCAATTCAGTTTCTTTGTTGCACGGTTTTGCTCCGTGTCTACATACAAGTTTCCCTATATGCTTACTAAAATTTTCGTGCAATTCATCTCACGACTAAAGTTGCGAGTGTTCTTGCACTATTTAATAAAATATCCATTTTTTCTTTTTAATTTTTAGTCGTTTTTATTTTTTTATTATCACTACTATTTTAAAAATTTCAAAAATTAAATTTTTCAATTTTAATATTTACAACATTTCTCCCATTTTAAAAATAGGTAGCATAACTGAAAATACAATCATTCCAATAATTGCTCAATAAAAATAATCGAAAATCGGTTCAAACATTTTCAAAAAGCCATTTTATCTTTTCACTAACTTTTTCATAATAAATTTCATTCAGATTAAAAAAATGATATTTTCATTTCTCCAGTTTTTCTCTCAATTGTCAGAAAACTTACATATTCATTATCAAAAAAAGTTGTATTTTTTTAAACGATTTTTTTGAATACTTTCACCCTTTTTCTATCTTCAAAAATAATTTTTTTCAATTCCTCATTTTAAAAACATAACTTTTTAGAATTTGTACACATTTTTAAAGATTGAATTAATGGAACATTGGCATCTGTAAGTGAATACATATTTCTTGTAAAATTTAATATACAAATATTTTTTTATACATTTTTCCAATAATTTTTTTATTCTTAAAAATTTTTCTCAAAAATTTTTCTCATTTTGTTTTTCCATTTTTTTAAAAACCAAAAAAATAAAAACTATGGCAATCAAAAATAATCCCATATTTATCAGCTATTTTACTGAAATTTATAACAATTTGTGTAACTTTTGGCAATTCCTGCCCAATATCTGAATAAATCAAGACAAATTTAGGTACAACAAATTTTAACAGTATAAATACAATAACCAATGCTGTAATTATAACTGTTACTGGATAAATGCTCAAACTTTTTATATCCTTTTTTTATTTTCTGATTAAATTCATACTTTTCATACAAATTCTTAAAAAAACTATTTCCAAGTTTCCCTGTCTCTTCCCCAATTTTAACCATTTCCATAAATTCCCTATTTGCAGTAATCTTAGAAAAAAAGCCCTGTGAAGCGAAACTCCCTTTTTCAATTTGCTGTTTTGTACGAATTATCCTGCTTTTTCAAATCTCCATCATAATTCTGTGCGACAATTCCCAAGTGTATCAATTAGTGAAATCTTGCCATTTAACAGATAATACACACTTTTAGTAAAGGACAGCAAGTCTTTTTCACTTATTTTGCTTTCCTTATTCTTTATAATATTCTTCATTTTAATTAATCCCCCTCTGATTAATTATAATTCAATTATTATTTTTTTGCTGTTTTCCAAATGCAACTTTTCCTAATGCAATCGAACCAACGAATCCCGCTTCATCTCCAAGCCCTGGATAAACAATAAAATCATCAATTTTTTCCAAAATTTCTTCTTTTTGAACATAGCCGTTTAAAAATTCTGACACATATTTTCTAATTAATGGGAACAGCTGTTTTTGTTTCATAACTCCTCCACCCATAATTACCTTTTTGTGGTGATAAAATCAGAATATAGTTTACCACAGCCTGAGCCAAATAATATGCCTCCATATCCCAAACTTCATCTCTATCAGCAAGGTCAAATCCTTTTTTTACCCCATCTGTCTTCTATCGCAGGACCTGCTGCCATTCCTTCCATACAGTCTTTATGGAAAGGACATCTTCCTTCAAATTTATCATCCTTATGTCTTTTCAAAAATATATGTCCCATTTCAGGATGAGTCAATCCTTGAAGCATTTTCCCATCAACAACTGCTCCAGCTCCAATTCCAGTTCCTACTGTAATATACATAACATTTTTTTAGATTTTCTCCAGCACCCCACCAGCTTTCTGCAAAGACCGCACCATTTACATCTGTATCAAATTCCATCGGAACATCATAATATTTTTTTCAATTCTCCGATCAAATTATAATCACTCCAGTAAGGTTTTGGAGTTTTTTTGTAATATCCCATAAGTCTTAGAACCTTTTACAGGATCAATCGGTCCAAAACTTCCAACTCCCATTACATCAAATTCCTTATCTTTAAAATATTCAATGACTTGAGCCATAGTTTCTTCAGGTGTTGTAGTTGGAATGCTTACTCTGTCAATAATTTTCCCATCTTCAGTCCCCAATCCACATATAAATTTTGTTCCTCCAGCTTCAACTGCTGCAATAACTGCCATAATTTCACTTCCTTTTCTCTTTTTTATATTTTTTATCTATTTGTATTTTTTTTATTTTAATAATAATAAACAATTTTTATATTTTTTTCAAAAATATTGTCATTGTCCTTGTAAAATTCAATATTTCATCTTGTGTTTGCAGTAGCTGTTCCTATTTTTGCCACTACAATTCCAGATGCCATATTTTGCAATTACCCCAGCCTCATATAAATCCGCTCCAGCACATATTGAAAGTAAGAATGTCGATATAAAGGTATCTCCAGCTCCTGTTACATCATAAACTTCCCGTGCTACAGTTGGTATTCTCTTATGTTTAGTCTTAAATAACGAAACTCCCTCTTCACTTCGAGTAAGCACAACGCTGTCTAATTTAAGTTCATCTTTTAACTGTGCCATTTTTTTCAGCAATCTGCTCTTCACTTGTAAACTTTTTCATTCCAAAAATAATCTAAAAATTTCTTTTTCTATTTGGAGTCATTGAAGTTGCTCCAACATAATTTTTTTAAAATTTTTGCGGTTTTGGATCAACCATTATCCCTTTTATTATGTTTTTTTAGCTATTTCAATTACTTTTTAGATAAATGCTTCGTAAGCAATCCTTTATTATAATCTGAAAGCAATACCGCATCAATATTTTCGATATTTTTTTCAAAAATTTTTCCAAAAAGCTGATTTTTGAATTTCTTCTGAAAATATCAGTATCTTTTTCCCAATCTAATCTAAGCAACTGCTGTCCTTGAGATAAAACTCTACTTTTTAATGATTGTTGGACGTGTTCCATCCTTCACAATTCCATCAGAATTTACATCTTTATTCTCAAGCTCCTTAACAAACTTTTCTCCGTTCGCATCATTTCCAATAACTCCATAAACAAAAACTTTCCCTTCAAGCGAAGTTAAATTATTTGCCACATTTGAAGCTCCTCCTAATACAAATCTTTCCTTTTCTATATTTACAATCGGAACAGGCGCTTCTGGTGAAATTCTATTTACTTTTCCAATCAAATACTCATCTAGCATCATATCGCCAATAACAGCTATTTTAACACTGCTAAACTTTTTTTATTATTTCTTCAATCCTTTGAATTGAAACCATCTTTTTCCTTTTCCTAACTAAAATTTTTTTATTTTAAAATTATTTTTTTAATTCTGGCCTTTACTTAATATTATACTACATTTTTTTGAAATTTCCAGTATAATTTGTAAATTTTTTTATAGGGGATTAAAAAAATCTAAAAATTATTTTATCCATTAAGTTTTTATCCTGTATAATTGCTTCAATTTCAATATAAATATCCCTTACTTCCCTATTATTTCTGCGATATTTAAACAATGGACCAATTATAGGAATTTTTGACAAAACTGGAACTCTTCTTATCGTTTCCTTGCTCACATCCTGCTTTAATCCTCCAATAAAAAGTTGAACCGCCATTATTCAGTGTAATCGTTGTCTTAGTCTGATTTTTTTCTGCTTAGCGCCAGAAGAAGCATTATAACTCGAAGTCAATCTAAAATTGCTTATTTCCGTATCAATTTTAAGCAAAATTTTCTTCACTCCATTAATTCTCCTAATTTCAGGTTTATTTTAAAAACAATCCCCTGCTTCAGAAAAAAATCGGCTCTACATATTCAGTATCATTCTTCGTAGTTTTCTTTTTCTCCAACAAGGACTTCTTCTGTAACCTTCAATTCTCCTCTTCGTTTTCCATAATCATAAGTGTCGGCATAGCCTCAATCCTTATATCCCCATTTTCCTTCAGTAAATTAAAATCTATTCCTAAAAATTTCCCGCCTTTAGAAAAAAATTGATGCAATCGAAAACCTCTCCATTCAAAAATTTTTGCCACCAAATTATCTTTATTCGCACCCTGCATTATCACTATTTATGCTCCAATCAATTCCAAGCCTTTCAAATAAATTAGAACTTGTATCAATTATAGTCCCTTTTATTATAACCTGCTCCTTTTTCCTTATCTAGCGACTTTATAATCTTTTTCATCTCCTCAATTTTTATTCTCATCCCCACTAAAAAAATAACCTTATTGTCAATTCCAATCACTTCAAATCCAAAAGAATCCATTAAGCGCCTCAGTAATATCCTTTCCCATTTCTATATTCTAAATCAACTTCCCCAGTTTTCTTTTTTTATTTCCTTTACAGTCTGCTGTACCTGATTTTTGGCTTTGATTCTGACTATTCCCTTTATTTTTTTATCTTCTTCCTTTTTATTAACAAATTATTATTTTTATGCCCATCCTGACTATTTTTACTACCTTGCTTACTATTATTTTTGGCTTTATTCCCATCATTTGTCTTTTTATTATCAGTCTGCACTTTCTTTGGAACTTCATAAATAAATATTTTTTTAGCATTTTTCCACATCGCTTTTTATTAACATAGTCAGCCACTTTTTGCCCCAAAAAAATATTATTTCCTGAAAAAAATAAAAACAGAATTAAAAGCGGTCATAAACTTAAATTTCTTCTTTTCCATCAAAATTGCAATCCCCCTTTTTTTCAATTTTGATCCTTTTATTCTTTATAATTTTTTTAACAATAAATTGTTCCTTTTTCATTAATTCAACTTCTACATTTTTTTGCAATAAAGATTGCCATTAAATACTAATTTTACTTCTATCTTCAACTTTCTCTATAAATCCCAGCGAGATTTTTGAACCCATCACTAGTAAGTTCCATAAACATTTTTAGACGTATCAATATATTTTTCTGCTTTTTATTCACAAAAATAAATAAATTTCCCAAAATCATTCAAACTTCCATATACTGTAAAAATGAATATATTTAAGCCTATACCCATTTCTTTCCCATACATTCTCAGACTTTGAAATTTCCTTCATTTTCAGTCCGCTATCATGTGAAAAAAACATAAATCATCTTCTTAAATTCCGATTCATTTTTATGGATAAAAAAACGATAATTTCTCTGTAATTGCCATTATCTCGTTATATTCTCCCATAATTTTTACTTCTTTCGGCATTTTTGCTTTCCACCACATTCACAATTTTACTTTTCCAGATTCCTTTTTATTTTTCAATTAAAATTTTTCTATTATTCAAAATTTTCCTTATACTTTCCCATACTTTTTTTATTAATACTTACCAGCATAAAAACAATTCCAACTACAAATATTATCATCTTAAAATTTAATTTTATCATTTTTCTCTTCCTATTATTTTTTTAATTTTTGAAATGGCTCAATCACATATTCAAAAAAACCGTTGCCGTGTCATTATCCTTCAAATATCCCAATTCAGAATTTGGATACCTTCTTAAAATATTATTCTCAAGTCTCTCAAAATTGTTAAAATTTTTCCATTTCTCCCTGCACAATCCATTTTGCCTTTTTCATAATTAATTTTCGTATAATCAATCCCATTTTTTTGCTATTTTTCAACTAAAAAATTTTATAACTGAATAATACTCCCGCCTTTTTATCCCACCATCAATCTCACGAAGAGTCGCAAGTTCCTTTTGAATAATCAGAATTTCCTCAGCCTTTCTTTTCAAAGTAATCCTTCTCCAGCGACTTTATCTCCTCTGAATAACTTCATTTTCCACAGTTTTTTTCTGAAGCGGAATTGAATTATAAATCAAGAAATATGCAAATATAAAATTCCAGCAATAACAACATCTAAAATTTTTATATTTTTCACACTTTCCCTATCAAAAAAATAGCCGTTTTCTTCACAAAATCAAGGCTATCTGAAAATTCTGCCCCTGCAAATATAACTTTCACATCGTTTTCTCCATCTCCAACAACTGTCATATCTCCAAAATCAAAATTTTTCAACATCATCCACATCTTCAATTTTTCAATTCAATTTTTTTCAATCTCAATAATTTTTCCCATCCTCAATTAAAATCCTAAGACTATTTTCTTCTCCCCAACTGCAAAAATTTCAATTTTACCATTTTCATTTTCTAAAGATTCCTCATTTACATCAATTTCCTCTATCTCGCCAAAATTTCTATTGCCATCCGTATTTTCAATAATTTCTATTTCTTGAGTTTCATCAGCATCTTCATTTCCAAAAAAATTTCCATTTTTTTGAATCTCTTCAGTATTTTCATGAACATCCTGAAAATTTTTCTTCATTTTCAAAAAGAAACTTTTTCATTCTCAAAATCATTATTCTGACTTACTTCAAAATTTCCATCCTTATAATAATTATAAACAGCCTCAAAATCCACTTTTCAATTCTGAAATTACTGCCGAATACTTTTTCAAAGCAGTTTTTTTATCCTAACAATTTCCCTTTTATCCAAATAAATATCTAAAAACTGATTTTTCCAAATGATTTATAACCATTTTTCCTTTTTTTACAAAAATTAATTTTTTTGCTTTAAAATTTCTGAAATATTTTCAAATTTTACAGTTTTTCCTGAATCTTCAATCTGATTTTTCCCTTTTTACCAGTTTCTTCCACATTTCCATCAAAATTATCAAACAAAAAAATACGAATAATGCAAAATTACAGCCAGTTTTACATTTTTTTCAACGTTATTTTCCTCAAAAAAACGACTCCAAAAGCCATTTCCAATTCCTGATTTTTCAAAAAAATATATTTCATCATTAAAAAAATATATAAATTTTATTTTTTTATTTCTTATATATATTTTTATTTTTTTCTTCCATCACTCCCCTTTACTAGTTTAATCATTTATAAAAATTCTGATTCCAGAACTCTCATCTCCACTTCCAGCAGGGCTCACTCTCTTAAACCCAACTTTTTCACAAAATAAAATCTCTTCGCCTAAAATTTTTCCTTCCAAAAAAATAACTTTCAAATCACTATAAACCTTATTTTTCCTCAAGCGGCAGCGAATATTCATTATCACTTTTCATCACTTATAGACTTAATCCTGTAATTTCCAATACTTTCAATATCTTTTCCCAAAAAAATATCAAGTTTTTCAATTCAATATTTTGTCCATCTTTTTTTCAAAACACTGTCAAAAATACCGCTCCTTCTTCTCCAGCAAAAATTAAATTTCCATCAAAGCTAATCCCACTTTCCAAAAATTCTTTCCACATTCTGATTTTTCCTTCTGAACTAAAAAAACTTTTTCTCTACCCTTGCTTTCCTTACGGCTTTTCAAAAATACCATATCCTTCTTCTGCTGCACATAATAGACAAAATTAATTGAAAATGCTGAAATTATTGATAAAATTACCAAAACATAAACTAAACTTGCCCCTTTATTTCTTTTTATTTAAGTTTAATTTTCCCCTATCCAATTTTTCTATTTCTCATCCCGTTAAAAATATCTATCTTTTCATTATCCAAAACCTCAATTTATACTAAATTTTTTTACAACTCTGACATCTTCTTTATTATTTTTCCTTTAATCGAATAATCAGCAATTTTCCCACCTTTTTCAAACTTTGCTTCATCAAATTTCCCTACTTCCACCTTACTTCCAAATTTTCCATTATTTTTCAGCATCTGAAACAAAAAGTTTTTCCTTTGTCATATTCAATTTTATAAAAAAATTTCATTCAATTTAAAAAAATTATGAAATTTTTCCCTGACAAAAAAATATTATTATTTTTCCCCTTCATAGAAAAACTTCTGAATATCTCTATTTCTTATGTCCAAAAACAATTTTATCCATCGAAAAAAATACATTTTCTCATACATTTTTCTGGCTGTCCTTCTTAGCCTTTTTCCATAATAACCATCCGCTTCAGAAATACAGAAATCACAAATACAAGCACAGAAAAATATAAACATGCTTATTAATATTTCCACCAGCAAATACCCATTTTTTTATTTTTTTATTTTTCCCAATCATTATCCCCCTTATATTTTATAATTAACTATTTTTATCAAAATCAGGAAAGTAATAATCCTTTATTTTATCAACATTTATTTCAAAAATATATTCTCTTTCCCCAGTTTCATTTACAAAAATACCCATCTGTCCTCTTTATTTCCACATTTATCTTATCCTCTTGAATTTTTTTCCCTTTTTTTATCTTTCCTTTTGTTCAAAATTTTTTTAAAAATCTGATACTTTTTTTTCAACTGCAAATCTATTATAAAAATCATCTACTTTTTGAAATCTCATATTTTTCCGCTAAAATTCAATATTTCCTCATATTTTTTTCCCCTTTATTATTTCAATCATATTTTTCTATGCTTACATTTTTTTATTCAAATCATCCACCTTCACATCTGTCTGAAATGTTTTCAAAAAAATAAATTTGAAACTGGAATAATTGCAACTGTAACAAAAAAACATTGAAATAAGACTCTCAATTAACGTTTCTCCCTTATTTTTTTCTTCATATTTTCACCAGCTTTTACTTATTAAAAAAATTCTAAAAAAATAATATAACTTATAACAATAAATGGTGCAAATGGAATATACTCATACTTTTTCCATTTTTTTCAAAAAAATAAAAAAATAAAAAAAGCAATAATCCCTGAAAAAAATATACAAAATCATATAAAAAAATTTAACACTTTTTCTATTTCAAAAATATCCCAGAAGCCCTCAATCCCCATCATCAGCTTTACATCTCCAAAAGCCGATTAACATTTTTTTCCAAAATAATCCTCTAAAATATAAAGTACAATCATCGGCATTGAATAGGCACAAATTCCCAAATAATACTTTTTCCAAATTGTCATTTTGAACTGCTGTTATTAGTCCTAAAATAATCAAAAATAACGGCACTTTCTTCAGGGAATTATTCTTTTTTTACATCAACCCAAATTATTCTGAAAAAAATACAATATTTTACAACTTCAATTATGTTATTTACTATTTCCCAATTCATCACTTCCTAATTTCTTCCCCCGCAAATGCCTTACTTCCCGCAGCAACCTTAGCAAAAACCTCTCCATCCTGATAAACTACATTTCCTTCAATATTTCCAATTTTAAATTTTTCCATTGCTATCAGTCCCAATCCCAAGTTTATTTAGATTTCCATGCTCTGTCAAAAATATCCTGCAAGTTTTTTTAGGTGAATCTCCTCCATGATCAATACTCCAAGAAGTTGTCGTATTATTAAGCTCTGCAACCGCCCCTGATCACCTTGCTTCTATTAGCTTTATTCAAATACTTCCCAACCTGTGGCACTGCAATCGCCGATATTATCGTAATGATCGCCACTACTAAAATCACTTCCACAAGTGTAAATCCCTTTTTCTCTTTCCTTTAATTTTTTACTTGCCTCCCTTCTTTTTCATCTTTTTCAATTTTACTTTTTCCTTTTTTTATAACCTCACCCATAATTAATCTCCTTTTTAATTAATTTTTTTATTTAATAAATTTATACTATATTTTTTTAATAAAAGTCAATATTAAAATTAAAATATTTTTTTTAAATAAATCTTTTTTTATAAATTCTAGTTTTTTTATAAAAAAATATGAACTTAATTTCCTTATAAATAAAAAAGACTGAACCCAGAAATTCACTTCTAAGCCAGTCTTTTTCATACTTTTTGTATTTTTTTAAGATTTTCATTTTTTTATATTTACAAAACAAAGTTTTTCTAAAAAGAAAAAGTATTTTATTAGTCAACTAAAGTTTGATAAATTTTCAACATTTTCAATATTAATAACTTCAATTTCCTTTATTAATTTTTCTTAATCAATCCTGCCAATACTTTTTCCAGGTCCAATTTCATAAATCTTTTGTAACTCCATTTTCAGCCAGTTTATTTATTGTGTCAACCCATTTTTACTGGACCAAAATGTTTGGTTGTATAATTCGTTCTTAATATCTTCAGCTGAAGTCAAAAATATTTGCTGTAGTATTTGCAATAATTGGAGTTGCTGGATCGTTCCAAGTATAATTTTCAAATTCCTTTTTCAAAAATTTCGGCAACAGGTTTCATTAATGATGAATGGAAAGGCCCTGAAACCGCTAGCAGCAATGCTCTTCTTGCACCTTTTTCCTTAAATAAGTCGAGATTTTTTTCAATTACTTCTTTTTCTCCAGCGATAACAGTCTGCTTTGGTTCGTTATAATTTACTGCTTCCACAGTTCCATCAATTTCATTACAGATATTTTTCAACATCTGTTGAACTAAGTCCCAATATTGCAGCCATTCCACCACTAATATTAGCATTGCTCATGATTTCCCCTCTTTTTGAAATTAATTTTTAATGTATCAATTTCATTCAAAACTCCAGCAGCATATAATGAACTGTATTCTCCTAAACTGTGTCCAGCTACAAAAATCTGCATTTATTCCCTTTTCCTTTAATAATTTTGTTAAGACAACTGAAAAATAAGCGCAATTGCAGGCTGTGCATATTTTGTATTTTTTTATTTCTTCATCTGTCCCTTCAAAAAAATAACCTTTTTCACATCTTCATTATTTTCAAAAAAATCTTATCAATTATTTTTTTATCTTCATCATTTACTTCATCATATAACTTTTTACCCATTCCAGCATACTGTGTCCCTTGTCCTGGAAATACAAAAAGCAATTTTTTTGCCATATAGACTCTCCTCTTAATTTTTCTAGTTTTTAATACTCAAAATTTTTTTAATTGAAAAAAACTATTTTTTTCTTCTTCTGCTTCAACTACTTCTTCCTTTGATTCTTTAGCATTTTTTTATTACTGAACTTAGTCAGCTGCTTCTTGTCAACAAGTTCTTTTACACCAAATCCAATAACAACTAATCCTAAAATCAATGGAACCATAAATAGCGGCAAATTTTTCCCATACATAGTTAGTGATGTACAAATATACACCTACACAAAGAAAAAAATCCATCCATGTTTCTTCTTTTTTTAACCAAGAAATAAGCCCCCACAAGAATCATTACTACCTGATAATTTACAATGTACTTCATAATATCTTCGGGTATAAACTTAAATAAACTTAAAACTACAATTACTAATCCCCAAAATATTTTTTTGAATTCATAACTTTTTCCTCCTTAATATTTAAAAAAATTTTTTTATTTTTTTACATTCAGAAATTTTTATATTTATAAAGTAAACCTAATAAATCTAGTTTTAAATATTCTCTATTACATTATACTCTGAAATTTTTTTAAAATTACAAGTTTTAACAATTTTTTTAATCATATATTTATAAATTATTATTTTGAAATTTCAACCATAATCGAACCATAAGTCAGTCCTCCACCAAATCCAGTAGCAACAAACTTATCTCCTTTTTTTAAGTTTTTCCTTCCTTTATCGCCTCATCAAGAGCTATCGGAATTGATCCCGCCGAAGTATTTCCATATTTATTCAAATTTACAAAAAACTTATCTAGCGGCTGCTTAAATCGTTTTGCAATCGACTCAATAATTCTAATATTTGCTTGATGTGGAATAAATAAATCAACATCATCTGCAGTAATTCCAGCTTGTTTCAGCACATTTTCAACTGTTTCTGGAAATACTCTTACTGCAAATTTAAATATCTCTCTTCCATTCATTTTCAAGTAAATATCCTTGCTTTCAATTTTTTCCTTTGATACAGGCTCTTTAGTTCCACCAGCAGGCACTAAAAGTTCACTTGCTCCAGAACCGTCAGCCACAAGATGGCTTGCCAAATATCCTCCATTTTCCACTTCTCCAAGCACAACAGCTCCTGCACCATCTCCAAATAGGATACAAGTTCCCCTGTCTGTCCAGTCAACTACTCTTGACATTGTTTCTGCCCCAATAACAAGCACTTTTTTATAAAGTCCAGCCGCAATAAAGCTATGTCCAGCTGAATAGGCATAAACAAATCCTGTACAAGCTGCACCTAAATCAAATGCCGCCGCATTTATTCCCAATTTATCCTGAACTAATGCCGCAGTTGATGGTGTCCCATAATCTGGAGTCATTGTTGCAACAATAACTAAGTCAATCTCATTTTTATCTATTCCCGCATCTTCAATTGCCTTTTCAGCAGCTCTAAATGCCAAATCAGATGTAGCTTCATTTTCATCTGCAATTCTTCTTTCCTTGATACCAGTTCTAACTGTTATCCATTCATCATTTGTATCCACAATCCTTGCCAAATCATCATTTGTCATTATCTTTTCAGGCACATAAGATCCTGTTCCTAAAATCCCAACTTTCATATCTCACCTCAGATTTATTTTTATTTTTTTCTCATTTATATTTTTTTCAAATTTAAAAATTATTCTACTAAAGTCTATCACAAAAAAACTTAAAAAAATACAACTGCAAAACGACAAAAATTATCAAATTAAAAAAATCAAAAAAAGCAAGACATAAATCCTGCTTTGAAAAAAACTATTCAGCTTCCGTAGCTTCATTAGCTATTACTTGTCTACCTCTGTAAACTCCTGTTTCTAAGTTTAATCTGTGTGGTCTTCTAATTGATCCATCAGCTTCTACAATAATATTTGGAGCTTTAATTGAATCATGTGATCTTCTCATATTTCTTTTTTTGCTTTAGAAGTTCTTTTTCTTAGGTACTGCCATTATTTATCGACTCCTTTCAAATTTTTATATTATTAATACTTCAATCTAACATTGTAAAAAAAGAATTATAAAAACTTATAATTTTTTTACATTATACAAACTATTATAATAAATCTAAAAGCTATTTGTCAAGGCTTTAATCTATTTTTTTCCATTTATTCACAAGATTTTTTTATTATTTTTCTAACTTTTTATTGAATTTCTATTATTTTACTTTTTTTCAAAAAAATTTATTTTTGATTTTCTTTAGATATTGCATTAACTTTCTCTTGCTTATTTTTTTCAATAATAATTTCATATTTTTCTCAGTATTAAACTCAAGATTTTTTTATTTTTTTCAGAGATTTCATCTGTCATTGTTTCATTTCCAATAACTAAAAACAACAAAAGTTTTCATTATTATTTGTATCTATCAGTTTCCCAATTTTAACTCCACTAATGCTATTTGAAAAAAATTTTTATACAAAAACGTTTTTCAACAGTTTTTAAATCACTTTCCAAAAATTGCCTGATCTTCATTTTTACTTGGTAATGCAACGCTTTCTGTATTTTCTTTTTGTTTTTTTCTTCATTTAAATATTTTTGATAAGTCCTGTGCTGTCAAATATTTTTTTCATTTGATAACTGCTGTATTTTTAATTTGTAGTTTTTCAATTTATATTTTTCCAGTTTTTTTCTAATTTTTCAATATCCTGTTTTTTTAAAAAGCCTCTCCTACAATTTTTTTAAAGTAACAGTTTTATCTTTTTTTATTAACAGAATTATCAAAAACATAATGATTATTTAATTCCTTTGAAATAAATTTTTTTAATGAATTTTCTGTTGCTGTATCCTGAACTAAAGTTGTTGCTGTATATATACTTGGAATAATTACGATTAAACTTCCTATATAAAATATTATTTGCTTTTTTTATTGAAATTTTTATGTCCTGCTTCAAAAAAATATTTCCAGAATATATTATCAAACCAACTAATGTTGCTATCATTATAAAAAAATACATTTATTATAAATAAATATCCTGCTCCAAGAAAAAAATTTTTCAGATTCCATGAGCAATTCCCAAATCCTACTACACACAAAGGCGGCATTAATGCTGTTGCAATTGCTACTCCAGGAACTACATTTCCACCATCTTCTTCCGTTTTTCCAATTACTCCTGCAATTCCACCAAAAAATTGCAATTAATACATCCCATAAAGTTGGAGAAGTTCGAGCTAATATTTGCGGAGTTGCTTCATTTATAGGGACTTACTAAAAAAATAAAAAGTGGAACTTATCACACTTATTAATATAAAAATTCCCAGCCTAAAAAGCGACGTATAGACTCTTTTTTTAAATTTCCATTTGACAGTCCCCAATCCTATTGATTGAATTGGCGACATTAATGGTGAAATCAACATAGCTCAATAATTACAGCAACAGAATTTGTATTTAAACCTATCGAAGCAATAATCATTGCACAAATAAGAATAAACATCGTTTCCTTTGTAAAAATCAGAATCTTCAATAATATTTCGTTTTTAAAATTTTTATATTTCTCATGTTTTTATTTTTTTCTATCATTTTACTATATCTCCTTTATATTTTTTTATATTATAGTCATTTGTAAAAAGTCTAAAAATACGATAAGTACAGTTTTTTTATTCAACAAACTTAATCATCTTCATACATAGGGTTCAATATGAATCAAAAAGCCTTTTTTTATATTTTTTTATATTTATGTTTTAACTTTTTGGGAAATTTTTATTTGTAATATCATGCGCTTCTTCAATTGTTTTATTTTTATCCATCCTCACATCAGCAAATATATAAATATCTTTTTCCAGAAGTAGTCATTCTAAAGTCATGTGCATTTTCAATTTCTTTAAACTGCAATATTTCAGAACGTATTTTTCGATTAATTCATCATCTTGCGAATCCAGCAATATTAATGAATTTTTCCTTTATTAGCTCATAACCGCTTTTTTTTATAATATAGATTGACACGATAAATCCTACAATTGTGTCAAATACAGGATGAATCCTTGATAAAAAAACAGTCCGGCTAAAAACAGAAACAGAAATTACAATATCTGAATTATAATCTGTAAGCAACAATTTATTAATGAATTATTATATTTTTTACCCTTTTTCATAAAAGACAATTGAAATATTTTTTTATTAATATCGCTAAAAATTGTTACAATTATTGGAATAACTGTAATCTTCAAATTACTTTCACTGCTAAGAGATGTCAATTTTGAAAAAAATTATCCTTTATCAGCTCAAAAGCTGTTATCATTATAAATGTCCCAATTATCACACTAAAAACTGACTCTATCTTTCCATGCCCAAAAGGATGCTCTTTATCTTCAGGATTGCTTCCAACTTTTAATCCTACAATGACCAAAACATTTGTAATCAAATCTGAAAAGTGAATTTAACCCGTCTGAAAGTAGCGACATGCTGAAAAAAATCTTTCCAGCTGCAATTTTTAAAAAAAGCTAAAAATAATATTTACACAAATTGCAAATTTTTGAAATAAAAAAAGCATATTTTTCTTCCTGCTTTTTCCTTCTCTTAAATTATTCAAGATATATCCGTCTTGTGTTCTTATAAACCGCTGTTTTTTTCAAGAAAAATTATTCATTTTTTTATGATTAGTTACGATTAGTGAATCAAAAATTTCTGTTTGTAAGCCAATTAATCATATGTTTCAAAAAAACGTCCCATATCCATTATTTCTCAATTTCGGTAAAATAAATATTTTTTTCAGTTCCGCAATATTACCTAAACTAAGAACTGCATAACCGTATAAATCTTCATTATTGCATAAAAAAATATATCTTCCTTTTTTTCTTATTAAAAGAAAAATTTTGGATCTGCCTCCAATATGTCTATTAAAAATTTTTACCAATATTCCTTTTTTTATCCCACTCGACTACTTTCATTGAAACCTCCGTTTGTAGTTAAAAAGAAAATAAAAAAGTCATACGTCAAACTCTCGAAAAGGTTCTACCATCCGTTTCTTAAGTCAAAAGCTCAAAAACAGCTACCCCATAAACCTAAAGAAATTAACTTAGTGCTGCTTCGTTTCCCGACCTGACACGTTTCGCTAACTCTCTACAATATGGGACTATTTTCTCAACACTCTTGAAATAAGACGTTGACACTAAAACTTCCCTCAAATTTGACATCACCTCTACTAAAAGCGGGTTGTAGATACAGGGCACCGCTAACTCCCCAGCTAGTATGACTTAACTAGTATATCACTTTTTCTCAGAATTGTCAACATTATAAGAAATTATTTTTATTTTATTAAACAAATTATTTTCTCAAAACTCAAAAAGCTCCATCAATTCCTTCTCATCCATCTCAAAAATCTCTTTTTGAATCCTTATTATTTCCGCTATCTTTCCCTAAGATATTTTTCACTCAAAAGCCCGCTTATTCTCCTGAATTTTTTTATTATTTTTTTCCTCAATTGTTCCTTCAGTTATAAACAATAACTTGAACACTCTTTTTCTGACCAATTCTGTGGGCTCTATCGCTTGCCTGATTTTTCCACAGCAAAAATTCCACCATGGATCATAGTGAATTACGACATCTGCTCCAATTAAATTTAGTCCCTGTTCCTCCAGCTTTTAGCGAAATTAAGACAACTTGCCCTTCGCCTGAATTGAATTTTTTTAGAAATTTCCATTCGTTCTTTGGACTTTACGCTTCCATCAATGTAAAAAAATATTCTACGTTTTCCTTTTTCAATTCCTCCTTTATTTCCTCCAATGTTCCTAAAAATTGTGAAAAAAATAATCATTCTATGACCATTTTTCTAAAATATCTGGTATCATTTCCCTCAATAATTCAATTTTAGCAACTTCACCAGTATAATTCTCATCAAATAATTGTGGAGAATTGCAAATTTGCCGTAATTTTGTCAAAAATTGCCAGAACTTTTAGATTGTTATTTTTCCTCCTTGTTAAATCCCTAAGCTCCTTTTTTCGCCCTTTTTAACATAAGCCATATATAGCTTTTTCTGCTCTTTGCTCAATTCTACAATCATATTATTTTTCAACTTTTTCAGGTAATTCTGTCAGCACTTCATTTTTTTGTTCTTCGCAGAATAAATGGAGAAACGATATTTTTCAAATTAAATATTTTTTGAATCTGGATTATTTAAGAATTTTTTTATATTTTTTTCTAAATTTTGTTATATTATCAAGATAACCAGGCAAAAATAAAGTCAAAAAAATCGACCAAAGTTCCATAATGCTGTTTTCAATTGGAGTACCTGTCAAAGCAAAGTTTACAGTGCTTTTTAACTTACTTGTCGCTTTTTTTACAGAGAAGATACATTTTTTTATATTTTTGTGCTTCATCCAATATCGCTACATCAAATTTCTTATCGTTATAATTTTTCACATCATTTCTAAAAAGTTTGATAAGTCGTTATCAAAAATTCCTCTTTCAGTTTTTTTCAATCAATTCTTTCCTTGTTTCAGCATTTCCTTCTACAAGAATCGGCTTTATATCCGAAAAATTTATAAAACTCCTCCTTCCAGTTATGTAAAAAGCGAAGTCGGAACAATAATTATTCCAAAGCAAATCCTCATTTTCCAGCTGAATTTCCGAAATAAGCGAAATCGCCTGCAAAGTTTTCCCCAAGTCCCATATCATCCGCCAAAAATTCCGCCAAATCCAATATCATACATATTTTTAAAGCCAATTAAACCCAATTTGCTGATATGGAAATAATTTTACCTTTATGTTTGATGGCTCTTTATTTTCACGTTTTTTTATTTTTCTGAAAAAAAGCTGCTTAAATTCCTCAATTTCATTCAATTCCTTGTTAATACTGCTAGAAACCTGTGCCAGCTGCAATGCCTTTATTTTAGAAATTTTATTTTTCACCGATTCTCAAATCGTTCATTGCATCAACGATTCCAACCATTTCTTCAGTGCTCCTATTGGCAATTTTTACAAGTTCACCGCTTGACAATGTCACAAATTTCTCTTCATTTCTTACCGATTCCAGAACTGTTTCAACATCCTTCTCATCAATTCCCTCAATATTGAAATTTACACTAAAAAGTTCATTTTTCAACAGATCTTATATTAATATCACACCAATTTTACGAACTTTTTGTTTTATCACTCACATTAATATTCACCTTTTCTGAATATTTTTCATCAATAATATCAGCCATTGCTAAAAATTCATTTCTATCAATCACTAGTACAATGTCATCCGACTTTAGCTGCTTTGCCCTAAATCCAACATACATTCTATACTCTAACTCAATAATCTGAGCATCTGCATATTTTTTTGAAAATCTTCAGAAATTTCCCTTTGAAGTTTTTTTATTTTTTTAGGAATAAAAATAGCCATCATCTGTCCTAATACTTTCCTCAAGGCAGAAATCGTTACTTGAAGTTTATTTTTCCCATTGCCTTCCTCTACAAAAAAATATTTACCGTTCCATAATTTTTCCGTAACCTTAGCAATTGGAATTTCATATTTTGATAGCACTTCCTTTATTTCATCAAACAGCTTTCCTGATATTTCATTCAGATATTCTGTCCCTTTTTCTAGTTCCATCTGTAGAGTATTCATTATTTCCCTCTGCATCACTCATTTTATGAAATTTTTTTCAATATTTGACACCATTTTTTTAAAGTAAAAATAACGACTTGTTGGTGATAAAACTGTAAAATTTCTTATAATTATTTTTTTATTTCCATTCTCATCTTTTTGAAATGCAAATATTGGCTCGTATTCTCCAGTCACATAAATTGTCTTGCTGCCAGATCTTATTGTCTTTTTTTATTTTTCTATGGCTGAAAAATATCTGTTCTGCCAGCATTGGATTCATTATTTCACCTTGTAGCTTTCCATAATAATAATATATTATTATTAAAAATTCATTCAAATTCATTTTTTTCTTAAAAATAGTTTGCTAAGGTTTTTATCACTTTTTTTATCTATTTCATTAAAATAATGCAAATCTGGATTATAAATATTTTTTTGAGTAATTTCATAAAAACTGCTCATTTTCTACTGAATAAACAAAAGATTCTAAATCCTTTATATAATTTAAACTTTTTCTCCCGCCTTTACTCTCAACGTTGATACTGTAGATGATAATTGCTCTATTTCAAGTGCCAGCTTATACTCGTTTTTTTCTGAATATGAAATCTTAGTTTTATCAATTCTTTTTTTTAATTTTTCCAGTTTTTCCCTAAACTCTTTAATTTCTTTTCCTTCAATCTTCTCATAAGTATTTTCTTCTTTTTTTTCCTAAAATTTTTTTCATCTTCTCTAAGAATTTCATCATACACTTCATCTTCTGCAATTTTTATACGATTACTGCTACTTTTTATCTTCTTTTTCTCTTTTAAATTCCCTATTTTCCTTAAAATAAATATTCCCAGCCTTAACTTCAGCATCCGCAGCCATCCCAGTCGCAATAATATGTTTGCAAGGCTTTTTTGTCTCTTTAAAGTTAGGACAGTCACAACTATATATAATTCTGTTATCTGGCTTTCCATCTTCATAAAAAAATAAGTTATATTAACATTATAGGCATTTCTATAATTTCCATCAACTTGTGATTCCACCACTATTTTATCATCTTTTTTTCATAAACAACATTAATTTTACTTTTTGCTTATTAAAATACTCAACTCCCCTATTCACAATAGACAAAAGCAGTTAATTTTCTCAATCTGTCAAATATTCCTTCCAACTTTTACTTTCCTTTCAAAAAAATATTCTCAATTCACACTAAATATTATCTTACCAAAAGAATTTTCGTTTTTTTCAACAAAAAAACGGCAAAACTGAAACTTTTGCCGTAATGTGAACTACTCCCGCTTTTAGAAGCGGGAGCTTCTGGAAAGTATCTGCTTTTTGCTAGCCAAATATATTTACCAAGCTCTTCGGGTAGTTCCTACCCTGTCTTTTTTTATTTTTCTAATATTTCAACATCAATTTCCCAATGTTTTTTATATTCAGTGCTGCATTATAATCTCTATCAATCTCAATCCCACAGCACTCACATTTATAGCTTCTTTCTGATAACTTCAGTTCCTCTTTAACATTTCCACATTTACTGCAAGTTTTCGACGACGAAACCACTTATCTATTTTTTTAAAAATTGTTTTCCTAAAAACATCAATTTGTACTCAAGCATCCTCAAAAACATTCCCCATCCATTATCTCCTACACTTTTCCCAAAATTTAATGCCTGGCTCATCCCTTTCATATTCAAATCTTCAACAACCACAGCATCATATTCTTTAGACAATTTTTTGATAATTTATGCAAAAAAATCTCTTCGACAATTTTTAATATACTCATGCAATTTTGATATTTTCATTTTTGCTTATACCAATTTTTAGAAAAATTTCACTTTTCTTGACAATGATTTTTTTGTAATTTTTTTCAATTTCTTCTTCCAACATCCTAAAATATCTTGGATAATCAGCCCTTTGGTTTTCAGAACTGACAAATAACTCAGACATTGAAAAAAATCAAGTCCAATTACTTTATCATTACTTGGGTTTTTTTGAATTTCTTTTTCAAATTCTGTCAAGATAGAAACATAATAATTTCCATTACTATTTATTAGTGTTACCGACTTTATTCTATAATTCTTTGGTATTTCTCTATGATATTTCAATTTTACTCTTTTCAATTTTGGCAAAAACCAAATACTTGTTTTTCCTCAATTCGTATCGAATTGTTCCACAATTGTCGTGTAACTTTTAACATTATTCTTTTTAGATTTGAACTTTGGAAACTTCGCTCTTTTCTGAAAAATTCGTAAATGATCGTCTTACATTCAATTGTGCATTTGAAAGTGCTAGACTATCTACTTCTTTCAAAAATTGATTTTCACTCTTCAAACTGGCAGGTGTAATTATTTTTATTTTTCCCAGTTTCCTCATAAAATTTATTTGCAGCATACAAAAATCGTATTGTAAACAAAACGAACACATCCAAAAGTCTTGTTTATCAACAACTCCTGCTCCTTATTTGGATAAATTCTGTATTTGAATGCTAAATTATATTTCATACAATTACACTCCTTTTTGATTTTTGAATATTATTTTTAATGATTTCTCTTCAATATTTTTATACAAAAAAATTTTTATCATGGATGTATCCTTTTTTTCAATTTTTTTACAAAAAAAGCAATTCATCTCCACTTATAGAAAAGCCTACGACTTCTTGCTATCTTTTTGTTAAAATATTTATTAAGTTTGAACAAATAGTTTTCCATCTTTTATAAACATATTTTTTTACTTTAACTTTTTGTCATCATCATAAGTATAAACTTCATTAGTTTCCAAATAATTTGAAATAAGCGCTTTTCAGTGATTTTGCCATAACCGAATCATCTATTTTATTACCCTTTTCATCAGTAACTGTGTAACATCCAAATCCACTAAATATACCTTATTTGTTTTTGGATCAAATTTCACTTGACTATTCAAAAATACTTTCCCCTTCGCTTTTTCCCGCCAAAAGTGAAACATCATAATCAGCTGTAAAGTAAAGTCTATCTCCACAAAACTCATCACAGGACTTTTTAAGTCCAACTTTCCCCAGCAGAAAATTCTTTTTCAATCGGAAATTTCTTGTTCAATTCCTTTGTAATCATAGAGATCTGGCACTCTTAATGTCTTATTTGCCAAAAGATCGCAAGAAATTATTCCGAATACCGTTATAATCATAACTAATGCCATTTTAAAAAAATAAATTTCTTTTTTTCATAACCAATTCCATTCTCCTTTTTCTTTTTTTATAATCTAGTCTTAAAAAAATAGTATTTTTAAACTTTTATGACTAAAAACTATTCTAGTTAATCATACAAAAATATTATTTATTATTTCATATTTTTCAAATTAGTTTTATCTTTTAACTCCAAAAATTTTATTTTTATTCACTGACTATTTGATGAAAATTTACTCTTATCACTTGCTACAAAATTCCATCAAGAATCTTTTTCAAATACTTCTTTAAAAATTTTCCCAGTCCAAGATCCCTTCATTCTCTGCAATTTCTTCAGGAGTCCCTTCTGCAATAATCTGTCCACCTTTGTAACCACCTTCAGGTCCTATATCAATAATGTGATCCGCAACCTTGATTACATCAAATTATGCTCAATTACTAAGACTGTATTCCCTTTATCAACCAATCTGTTTAACACTTCTAATAATTTTTCTGATGTCTTCAAAAGTGAAGTCCTGTCGTAGGTTCGTCCAAAATGTAAATGGTTTTTCCTCTTGACATTTTTGATAATTCAGTTGCAAGTTTTATCCGTTGAGCTTCTCCACCTGAAAGAGTTGTCGTAGGTTGTCCCTAATTGAATGTAATTCATTCCTACATCCATCAATGTTTGCAGTTTTTCTCTCAAGTGACGGAATATTTTTTTGAAAAATTCGTATGCTTCTTCAACTGTCATTTCTAGCACATCTGCGATACTTTTTCCTTTGTACTGAACTTCTAATGTTTCTCGATTGTATCGTTTTCCTTTACAAACTTCACATTCCACATAAACATCTGGCAAGAAATTCATTTCAATTTTATTAATTCCAGCACCGCTACACGCTTCACATCGTCCACCTTTTACATTAAATGAAAATCTTCCTTTCGAATATCCACGAACTTTTGCATCATTTGTCTGTGCAAATAAATCACGAATATCATCAAAAATTTTCGTATATGTCGCAGTATTCGATCTCGGCGTTCTCCCAATCGGCGACTGATCAATATCAATCACTTTTTCCAAGTTTTCAAGCCCATCGATTCCACCATTTTCAAGCGGATACAATTTCCCTTTATTTAGCCTGTTGTGAAGCTCTGGAAACAATGTCTGATTAATCAATGTCGACTTCCCGCTTCCTGAAACTCCTGTCACGACCGTCAAAACTTCAAGAGGAATATGTGCAGTCACATTTTTCAAATTATTTCCTTTTGCATTTTTCAAAACAATTTCTTTAGTCGCTTTTCTTCTTTTTTCAGGCACTTCAATTTTAATTTTTCCGTTCAAATATTGTGCTGTCAATGATTTTTTGTTTCTCATAACTTGTTTTGGCGTTCCTTGTGCTACAACCTTTCCTCCATTAATTCCAGCACCTGGACCTATGTCAATCAGATAATCCGCTTCTCTCATCGTATCCTCATCATGCTCTACAACAATCAAACTATTCCCAATATCACGCAAATCTTTCAAAGTCGCAAGTAACTTGTCATTATCCCTCTGATGAAGTCCAATACTCGGCTCGTCAAGCACATAAATCACGCCAGTAAGCCTACTTCCAATTTGAGTTGCAAGCCTAATTCTTTGCGATTCTCCACCAGACAGCGTTTTCGTCATTCTAGCAAGACTCAAGTAATCAAGCCCAACATTTATCATAAATTTTAGCCGTTCTTTTATTTCCTTCAAAATTTCAGCTGCAATCTGCATTTGTTTTTCCGTAAGCTGAATTTTTTCATAAAAATCAAGTGCATCAACAACACTCACTTCAGTCAAGTCAATAATGCTCTTATCATTAACCGTTATTGCCAATACAACATCTTTTAAGCCGTTTTCCCGTGACAAGTTTTACAAGTTCTCTCTGTCATATATTTTTGCTTCCATCTCTTCTCTTGCTGATTCTGAAGCAGTTTCCTTGTATCTTCGTTCAATTCCGTGCACAATCCCTCAAATCCTCGTTTTCCATTATAGCTAAAACTGTCTCCGCTCCAAGAAAAGTTTAAATTGCTTATCACTTCCATAAAAATCACATCTTTTTTTCTTTTCGAGTCAATTTAGAAACCTTTTTATCCAAGTCGATTTTATGTGCCTTTGCCATCGCTATGAATAAATCCCAGTTCCAGCCCTTTTTAGTCGTCGCTCCTGGAAAAATTATCCCACCTTCATTAATTGACAAATTCTCATCAACAATTAATTTATTCTCGTCAACTTCAATCTCGAACCAAAGCCCATTACAAACTTCACAAGCTCCATATGGTGCATTAAACGAAAAAAAGTCTTGGCACAACATCTGGAAATACAACATCTGGATGGTCTGGACAAGAAAAATTCTCACTAAATTTGTTATCTTCTCCATTAATATTCACAATTATTTTTCCATCAGAAAGCTCACTCGCAGTTTCAATCGCCTCTGTCAATCGACTCAAAAATTCCTTATTATCCGCCTTAAACACAACTCTATCAACAACAACTTCAATATGATGCCTTTTATTCTTATCCAAAACAATTTCATCACTCAAAGTCAAGAATATCACCATTCACTCGAACTCTTTGAAAACCCTCTTTTCTGCAAATTCAAAAAAACAAATTTTTATGAGTCCCTTTTTATCAATCACAACTGGTGACAAAATTATCATTTTATCCTTTTCTTTTCTAGAACTCATCAAATTATCGACAATTTCCTGAATCGACTGTTTTTCCACTTTTCTATGACAAATCGGACAATGTGCCTCTCCAATATGTGCCCACAAAAGCCGCATATAGTCATAAATTTCAGTAGTTGTACCAACAGTCGAACGAGGATTTTTCGACACACTTTTCTGTTCAATCGAAATCGCAGGAGAAAGCCCTTCAATACTATCTAATTCAGGTTTCTTCATCTGCCCAATAAACATTCTCGCATAAAGCCGACAAAGCTCTCAACATACCTTCTCTGCCCTTCTGAATAAATCGTATCAAACGCAAGTGAAGACTTCCCACTCCCAGAAACCCCAGTAATTACAACCAGCTCATTCTTTGGAATCTCAATATCAATATTTTGTAAATTATGCTCTCTAGCTCCAGTAATCTTTATTTTGTTGTCTTTCATTCTCTTCAATGTTCCTCTCTAATTTTTCTCCTCAATTAACTTAAATCCCTCTAAATCAGCTTTTTTAAATTCTTCAATCAATTTTTTTCCATATATCCAAACCTTTTGTTGCCAAGGATGTCCTAAATATCCAAAGTGAAAAATTAACATCTATAAAAATAATAATCTCCATTTGGACAATATGTTTGGAAAATATGCAGTATACCCGCCACCCAGTAGCGTTCATCTTTAACTTCTATAATTTTAGGCTCATCTTTAATACGAGGATTATATCTAAAACAAGAATAGTTGCCAATCCAATGCATACAATTCCTCATTTTCCTTAGTACATTTCAAAAATTTCCCGTTATTTTTATCACGAATTTCTTTTTAAATCCCCAATCTACAAATCCTTCAATTTCCTCTAGATTTTCATAATGATAACTAATATCATAAAACTATATACGGTTCTTTAAATTCAAACGCTATTTCTTTTTATCAACACTAGGATTAAAATTAAATCTATCATAAAACCATATCCCGAAACTTTATCATATTCTTCATCATCTAATATTACCATTTTTCATACTCCAGTCTATAAAAATTTTTACACAAAAAGTCTGTTCCATAAATTGTTTAACAATCTATGAAACAGATTTTTCAATTATTATTTTAATCTAAATATTTTTTTATATTCATTTGTTAATTCTAGTATTCTTTGCTGTATTAAATTAACTTCTGAGTTCACTTGCAAATCGTTCAGCTGTACATAAATTATCAAAAATTAATATCTTTTTGGTTAAATCTTTCAATTTCTTCATAGAATTTTTTACCAGTTTTCTTGATGAATTAACTAACTTTTTGCTTTTAATTTATAATAACGCTTTCTACTTTTTATCAAATTTTCTGAATTAGTTTATTATATATTTCATCCATTTTTCTTTGTTCATTTTCTAGTATTTTTAAATGTTCATTATCATTTTTCCCCACATGCACTAAAAAAATTTAACTGTAATTATTTCCAAATCTTTTGAAAAAGAAACTAAAAGAAAATACCATAAATATAAAAATTATTTTTCTCATAATTTCCCCCTATCAGATTTTTATTTTTTCATATGGCAATCCTGACGCTTTTCGGTGCTTTCGATTTTCCTACAAATCCAACTAATGCCAACAATGTCAAAAATATACGGTATCATTGTCAAAAATTGCTGAGATATTGGAGTCCTATTGTTTTTGGAAACATCGGCAAATGCTTGTCCGAAAAGCGAATAACAGACTTGCTAAGATTGCTCCTAGGGATTCCATTTTCCAAAAGATCATTGCAGCCATTGCGATATATCCACGTCCTGCTGACATGTTGTTTGAAAAAGGCTGGGAAGTAGGACTGCTGTAGAGTAAGCTCCTCCTAGTCCTCCCAATGCTCCTGATATAAGTACGCTTATATATCTTGTTTTATAAACGCTTATTCCTACCGTGTCGGCTGCTGGCGGATGTTCTCCAACTGAACGGATTCTTAAACCTAAAACTGTTTTTGTATAAGAAAAATACATTGCGATTGCGATTCCGTAGATTACGATTATCATTAATGGACGGTTTTGCCAATGATTTTTGCTAATGGAGTATTTCCAGCTGTTTTGTAGATGGCTTTTTATAGAGTATGATGTTGTTGCTGCTGCAAATAGATTAGTGCAACTCCACTTATAATTTGATTTCCTTTCAGGTTAATACTGATTACTGCGTGAATTAGTGAGATTAAGATTCCACTATCACTCCAAAAAAATTATCCCTAAATATGGATTTTCCTGTAGCAATATTGACAACTGCCGTTGCAAATGCTGAACTTAGCATAATTCCTTCTAGTCCAATATTAATGACTCCACTTTTTCAGAAATACACGCTCCTACAGCCGTTATTAAAATTGGAGGTGCTATTAGTATTGTCTGCTGTATTAAATCGAAATATTTGCTTTTAATACAATCATTTTAATTTTTCCTTTCTGACTCAATATTTTTTTATTTGACAATCAAATTTACGCTGTCTTTTCTTTTTATTAAGCATAAATTTAAATAAATTTTCTGATGCTACAAAAATGATGATTAATGCTTGTATAATAAATACAATATCTTTATCAATCTGGTATCTTTGCTGCAACATTTGTCCCCCAACTTCAAGTGCCGCATAAAATATTGCTGCAACTAATATTCCAAATGGATTATTTTTTCCAAGAAGTGCTACCGCAAGTCCTGTAAATCCGTAATCTCCCATTATAAGTTCAGTGTATGAATATTCTGAAGCTCCTCCTAAAACACGTTCAGCTCCACCAAGTCCAGCACAAGCTCCAGCGATTCCCATTGCTAAAAACATGATATATTTTGGATTAATTCCCGCATTTTCAGCAACTGTATCACTTTGTCCAACTGCTTTTATTTCATATCCTTTTTTTGAAATATTTGAAAAAGAAAAATATCCCTATTGTCAAAAAATTTGCGATTATAAAACCAAAATTTAAGTTTTGTCTTGTAATATTTGCAAAAAGTAACGGTAATCTTGCCCCTTCAAAAACACGTGGAGATTGTGTGTTTTGTGAAGCTGGATCCTTTAAAGGCCCATTTAATAGGAAATTTTGTAATTCTAGCATAATATAGTTTAACATAATTGTACTGATTACTTCACTTACTCCAAATTTTTGCCCGTAAAAAATCCTGCTATTCCAGCCCACAAAAAAATCCAGCAATTACAGCCACAATTATTACAACAAGCACATTTCCGAAAAACATAATTTTTTTAAATGTGATTGCCCAAAAAGTCACCGCTAATCCTCCAGCAATCATCTGTCCTTGCATTCCTATATTAAATAATCCCGCTTTAAAAGGCTACCATTGTTGCAAGTGCAGAAAATATTAACGGAGTTGCGATAAATAATGTATTTGCAAGTCCACTAAATAATGGAGATCTTGGATAAGGCTGATAAAAGCCGCCACATCATATCAATGTAGGGCTGTAAACGGATTTACACCCTTTGTCATCATTATTACTCCACCAATAATTAATGCGATTAATACTGCAATTATAGATGGTGAAAAATCCTTTATCTTATTTTTAATCATCTATTTTTCCCTCCTGCCATTAATATTCCTAATTTTTCTGTTGTTGCATCTTTTCTATCCAAAAATTCCTACAATTTCTCCTGAATACATCACTGCAATTCTATCACTTAATGCCATTATTTCCGATAACTCAGCCGAAACAAGCATTATAGCCTTTTTCTCAGTTTTTCATTTAAAAATTGTATTATGAATCATCTCAATCGCACCAATATCGACTCCCCTTGTAGGCTGTGCCGCAATAATAAATTTATTTTTTTCACGTTCCAGCTCCCTTGCTACTACGACTTTCTGCTGATTTCCACCAGACAGTCACCAAACTTGATTTTTCCCATCTGTTGGTCTAATATCGTATTTTTCTATATATTCATCAGTTTTTTTCTCAATTTCACTATAATCCAGTAATGCTCCCTTTAGAATACTGATCCTGAAGTCCCAAAGGCCATATTTTTCTTCCATTGTAAAATCATCAATAGTCGCCCTTTTGTGTCTGTCTTCAGGTATGTGGGAAAGCCCCTTTTTCCTTAATAAGTTTTGGCGTCTTGTTTTTCCAGCTCATCATTATCTATGAAAATATGTTTCCGCTGTCAACTTTTTGCAAGTCCCTGCCAAAAGCCTCAATAAGTTCAGTCTGTCCATTTCCCTGCACTCCAGCTATTCCCAGCACTTCACCTTCACGGATTTCAAACGAAACACCCTTAACTTTCTCAATTCCTCCTCTTTTCACAGTCAAATTCTCAACTTTCACAACCACATTTCCCAATTTCACATCAGGTCTCTTAACTTCAAACAGCACTACACGCCCAACCATAAGATTGGCAATCTTTTCCTTCGTAGCTTCCTTAGTTTTCAATTCTCCAACATCGCTTCCACGTCGAATAACCGTAATATTGTCAGATAAATCAAGCACTTCCTGCAATTTATGCGAAATAAAAATAATTGTTTTCCCTTCCTTTATAAGATTTCTCATAATCTCATAAAGCTCCTTCACTTCCTGCGGAGTCAGCACTGCACTTGGCTCATCAAATACCAGAAGTTCCGCACCCTTTAAATAATATTTTCAAAAATCTCAATTCTCTGATGAATCCCGACTGACAAATCCGACACCTTTTCGCATCTGGATCAATATTCAGCCCATATTTTTCAGAAACTTCCCTAACCTGCTTTCTAGCAGTATTCAAGTCAAAAAAATACTCCCACCTTTTTTTGGGCTCAAATCCCAGAAACCATATTTTCAGCAACTGTCAACGTATCAATTAGCATAAAATGCTGATAAACCATTCAATTCCTAAATTTGCTGCAGTTGTAGGGACTGTCAATGTCAATTTTTCTCCCCCTTGTAAAAAAATCTCACCAGAAGTCGGAGAATATAGCCCGTTCAAAATCTTCATAAGCGTGGATTTCCCAGCTCCATTTTCCCCAACAATCGCATGAATCTCCCCTTTTTAACCTTCAGCGTAATATCATCATTTGCAACAATCTTCCGCCTAAAAATTCCTTCCGTATATTTTTCATCTCCAAAAATATATTCGCTCATCTTTCCTCCTGCTTCTTAAATTAATTTTTATTTAAATTTCAAATCATTCATTTAAAAATTTTTTATTTATATTTTTAGTTATTATTTTTCGTGAATAATTTAGGATTTTACATTGAACAAATTTACTATTTATATCAAAACTGAACCTCCCACAACTAAAGCCTCAGGGTTCTTGCACTATTTAATAAAATTTTAAAAAAAGTCTGATACATAATAATTTGAGCTTGTTTTTAATAAATCAAGAACAGCTATCGGCTTTCTAACTACATTTATCTTATAATCATTATAATAGTATTTTGGTTTTTCCCTCCTACAAACACTACTGTATTATTTTTCATTATAAGTATACCCATGATATTCGCTATTTTTCAAGTAATAATGGCGTTCTTTTTAATTTTAACTGATTTTTTTGCAAGTTTTTCGATAATTTCACTTGGAAAATCTGTTAAATAAACATTTCTCTGGAGTTCTGGCAATATTGCCTGATCTTCTAATTTGTCAGAAATTAAAATGTCCTTATCAAATTTGTATACTGAATCATCTTTAAATTTATTTAATCCTGAGTTTTCATAGGTTTCCTTTATAAAAAAATTCAACGTTTGATTTCTCAAAGTTTTCTACAACTTCTTTACGGTTATTTTTTTAGTTCTTCAATTAAAAATTCCTTATCCAATTCTGAATAAACATTTGATGGATTAAAGTCAGTTTTATTCAAAAAGTTCATAGAGAACATAAATTTGTCTATTCAAATATTCCTGATCTGTTCCTACATATTCGGTTAAATTAACTCCATTAGACATTGCAATTGTTGCTGTCTATAATATTCATCCAGGGAAGATGCTGGCAATTCCAGTATTTTTTTCCTCTTCTGATAACTGATCAACTTTTTATATCCTGCATTTCCTGATAAAATCTTTCTTCCAAAAAGCAATGAATACTTTTTCCCTTTTCTTATATCCTTCAAAAAGCATTAAATTCGTTATAAAAATCTATTTTTTTCCAAATAGATCTGTCGGATACGTAATTTCAAATAATTTAATTTCGTAACGTCCTGGAATAACCTTTCGCATTTTTTTCCTTCCCATCGATCATTACTTTTACCTGATTAAATCGTGGCTTTTTCCTCTTCCCTCCATTTTATCTCCTTTTTATTTTATCAAAAAGAGCAAAACTCGTCATACTGCATCAAGCAACATTAATATTATTAATTTTTTTCAAGTTTTTCCTCTAATACCTTTATAAATTTTTCCTTTATAGAAATAGCAATATTTTTCCGGCTACAATTTCCATCAGTTCCTCTAATGTTGCATTTCGTATATTTTTTATCAATCCAAATTTTTTTATCAATTCCTTTTTCCTTTTCGGTCCAATTCCAGAAATGTCATCCAACGCACTTTTGACATTTCGCTTACTTCTCAATTTTCTATGATGTGTAATTCCAAATCTATGGGCTTCATCCCTTAATCTTTTGCAAAAATCTTTAATGTTTCATCTGTCTTTTCAAATAAATACGGCTCACTTTCATAACTTTTAAAAATTTCCTCTTCCCTTTTTGCAATTCCAATCACATCAGTATGCTCCATTTTTCCAAGTTTTTCCATCACATCCACAGCCACTCCAAAGCTGCCCTTTTTCCCACCATCAATTAAAAATCAGATTGGGCATTTTATCATTTTCTATTTTTAGAATATCTTCGTGTCAATGCTTCTCTCATCATCAAAAAAATCATCTGGCGTATCTTTTTACAGTAATTTTAAAAATGCCTATATTCCTTAGGCATTGTTTCCCCGTCAATAGCCACAGTCATTGCCGCAACCGCATCTTTTCCCTTGAATATTTGAAATATCAAAACAGTCAATTCTGTAAGGAAAAACTTTTTAACCGTAATTCTTTTTTTAAATTATGAAGCCCTTCCTGAACCATACGCCGTTTTTCTATAATATTTATCAACTTCTTCCCGTAAGTTCAAATATCCCATTTCCAAAAGCTGCAATCTTCGGCTATTAATCTTTGGAAAATGAAGTTTTATCTCCTTATGCTTTTTCAATTTTTGCCCATTCCTTTTATCAAAATGTTCGCTTTGTACAAAATCGTCTCATCACAAATAATATGCTTTGGAATATTCCTTTTTTTCATAATATGAGTAATCAGCCGCTCAAAAAGGCTTTCTTCCTGGCTTCTTTCCATTGAAATTATTATATGATTTTTTTATTAATAACTTTCCCTTCCCGAATATTCAGCACACATAAAGAAACACATTTTCTCTTTTTTTCCTCAAATACAAACACATCCTCGTCAATTTCCTTGCTATATTCGATAATTTGTGTTTCCAGCATTCTTTTTAACACAGCCAATTTTTTTCACGCTCGTTAATCGCACGCTCAAATTCCATTTCATCACTAAACTGTTTCATCCTATTTTCCAGCATTTCAAGAACTTTATCAGAATGTCCCTTCAGAAATTTTTTAAAATTGTTTACGTTTGTACTGTATTCATCTTCAATATCTTTATATTTACAAGGTGCAGGGCAAGTTTTTCATATAATACTTCAAGCACGGCTTTGTAATTTTGTCCATATTTCGGTTGCAATCTCGAACAGGAAATATTTTAATAAAGCGACTTTCATTGCAAAAAAATATTCCCATTGGATAAGGCCCAAAATATTCGGCATTCTCATTTAATTTTTTTCGTACTTCTCACAATTTCCACCTTTGGAAATTTTTCCTTTGTAAACTTTATATATGGATAAGTCTTTTCATCCTTTAACAAAAATATTATATTTTTGGCTTATTCTTTTTTTATCAGGTTATTTTTCCAGAATAAGCGCCTCAACTTCCGATTTACAGATAAAAAAACTCAATATCCCTAATATTTTTCACCAATTCCAGCGTTTTTCTGATTATGCGAATTTATATTTGTAAAATAAGACTTCACCCTATTTTGAAGATTTTTTTGCTTTTCCCACATAAATAATCTTCCCTCGCTCATTTTTCATCAGGTAAACTCCTGGATTTGTGGGAATATCCTTATATTTAACTGGCGATTTTATTTCTTTTTCTATTTTTTTCTGTCTTTTATTTCTTCTCCCATTTTTGTATCTTTTTATTCTTTCCTTTAAATTATATAAATGTAAGTAAAACTAAATTTCCTTTTTATCTCCCACTTCCCTATGAAATTTTCCCAATATGATAATCCATCTTTTTTGAAAGGTCATCGTAAAGTTTATTCACAAATGTGGCTGAACGATGCTGTCCGCCTGAACATCCAATTCCTATACGTAAATGTGATTTTCCTTCCTTTTCATATTTTGGAATTAAGTACAAAAGCATATCTAAAAGCATTTTATAAAATTCCTGACTTTCTGGAAGTCCCATTACATAATCCTGAACTTCCTTATGATTTCCAGTTTTTCTTTTTTTAAATTCTCAATGTAATAGGGATTTGGCAAAAATCTCAAATCGAACATCAGGTGAAGATCCAGCGGAATTCCATACTTAAATCCAAAGGAAGTTAAATTGACGCTTATTTTTCTTTGTCCCTGAAAATTCCTTTTCCAAAACTTCCTGCAATTTTTTTACTGTCAATGTGCTTGTATCAATTACCAAATCAGCTTTTTACCATAAAAATCCTTTATAATTTTACGTTCCGCCTTTATATTGGCAAGTAAAGTGTCATACATGTTTAACAGGTGCTTTCTTCTGGAAAGTCTCATATCTGCTAAGCAAAAACATCTGTTCTTGCATCTAAATAAATCATAGTGTGGGAAATTTCTTCCTTATCCAGTATTTCCAGCTGTTTTGTCAACTGCTCGATAAATTCCTGATTTCTGACATCTATCGCTACTGCCACTCGATCTCTCTTTTCACTGCTTAAAAAAATCTCATTCAAATATTGAAACAAATTAATAGGAAAATTATCAATGCAAAAAAATATTCCCTATCTTCAAAAACTTTCATTGCTTCAGACTTTTCCTGCTCCACTCATCCCAGTTATTATAACCAGTTCTTTTTTTCACTTTATCCATAAAAAAATTCCTCTTTAAAAATAATTTTATTTCTCTAATTTCCCTTAAAATTATTATAGCATATCTCCAGATAAATATAAATAATTTTTGATAGACAAAAATTTTTATATTTTTTTCATCATAAGCCTGTTTCAACAATTTATTTTTTATTTTATAAGTTAAAAATTTATTCTGCAGGACCAAATTAAAAATTTAAATATTGACAATTTTAAAAATTTATATTAAAATAAATTGTAATGATTACAAAATTAAATAAATTTGTATAAATAAAAATAAAAATTTGGAGGTATAAAAATGGATTTTAGCTTAAATCTTGGGGCTTTAGATGAAGGGAAACTGGCAAAAATTGATGAAAATAAACTTTATGATGTAACTGTAGTGGGTTCTGGACCTGCAGCTGTCTCAGCGGCAATCTATGCAGCTAGAAAAGGGCTTAATGTGGCGATGATTGGTGTGAAAAATCGGAGGACAAGTTCTTGATACAAATGAAATTGAAAAATATTATTGGAACTATCTCGACTACTGGAGCTAAATTTGCCCAAACTTTGGAAAAACATCTGAAGGAATACGAAGTTGCATTTAAAGAAGGACATTTGGTAAAAGAAATAAAGGAAGATGGAAAAGATAAAATTTTAGTAACTGATGATGGAAAAAGTTATAAATCGAAAACTGTTATTATAGCAACTGGAGCAAAACCAAGAAGTCTTAATATTCCAGGAGAAGCCGAATATGTTGGGAAAGGGGTACATTACTGCTCAACTTGTGACGGGCCTTTCTACAAAGGACTGGATGTTGCTGTAATTGGTGGTGGAAATTCAGGTGTTGAAGCGGCTCTTGACCTATCTGGAATTGCAAAATCAGTTACATTAATCGAATTTATGCCTGAATTAAAGGCTGATAAAGTTTTACAGGAAAAATTGGCTGAGCAATCAAACATAAAAGTAATTTTTAAATTCTGCAACTACTAAAGTAAACGGAAATGAATTTGTAGAAAATATCATCTACAAAAAAACAGAGAAACTGAAGAAGAAAAACATTAAATGTGGAAGGAATGTTCGTGGAAGTAGGATTATCGCCTAGAAGCGAAGTTGTAAAAGATTTAGTTGAAACAAACAAAATTGGAGAAATCGTAATCAACCCTGAAAACAACTCAACTTCCGCAGCTGGAATCTTCGCAGCAGGAGATGTTACAAATATCAAGCAAAAACAAATAATCATTGCAATGGGAGAAGGAGCAAAAGCGGCGCTTAGCGCATTTGACTATTTAATTACAAAATATTAATTTTATTGCATTTAATTTAATAATAAATTCATAGTTTAGTATATGGTGAGGCTGTCTCATAATTCAAAAATAATTTTACTAACATAAATATTATATATTTTAAAAAAATCAATAGGTATTATTTTTTTATTGATTCTATAAATATAGATTTATGATTTAGGAATTTTATTTATTTTTGTGAAACAGCCTCATTTTTTTATCGTATTTATAAAAGATATAAAAAGTTGACATCTACCTTATAATTGAGTAAAATACTATTAATTTAAAAATTTTTTTATTTGAAATAGGAAATTTTGAATTTTTGCTAAATAAATACTGTTTAATGCTATTTTTCCATTTAAACAGCAAATAGCTATGAATTTCTTTGCAAGGGTAAAAGATCTCTTACTTAAATTTTTTTAAACAGGATTTAAATTCTAAAAAGGAGGAAAAATAGTGAAAACCTTAATAAGATTAGTACAATTTATATTAAGTGAAATTGCTGAATTATGCAGTTTTAATTTCATTGGCAATAATGGCTATAGGATTTTTACAATATTGCCAATTTTAGTATTTTTTTGCTCTTCTTGCTTTTATTTTTGCTGGAAACTGGAGCTGGCTTTTTAGGTGTTCTTATTTACGTTCTAATTGCTTGTGCAGTTTTTTTCTGATTTTTAAAGCCATTCCAGAATTTTTTTGAATTTTATTTTAGGGAATTCTTCTGAATGAAAGGAGGAAAAATAAGAAAAATTTACAAAAAAATATGAGCAATGGTTTGAAAAGCGCAAGGGAATCAAGAATACGAAAGAAGAAGAAAAGCTCAGGAAGAATATCAGAAGCAGCAGGACAGGGAAAAAAACAGTACTGGAAGAAAAAAATCCCAAGAATACTCATACTATAGACATCAACAGGAATACTCAAGGGAGCAATATGAAAGAAAAAAATAATGACTATTCAAATTTTTGATTACCAAAGCACAAATGATGGAGGAAATTATTCAGAAATTTGAAGAATATCTAGATGTTTTTGAAAAATTGATAAAAATGGAGAAATAAATGAGGATGTAATAAAAAAAGCATACAGGAGGGAAAATAAAAAAAGTACATCCAGATAGAAATTCGGATCAAACTGCTAATGCTAAAACTCAAAAATTAAATGACATAAAAGGAATTTTTAGATAACCAGCTGGAATATTATCTAATGCAAAGGAGAAAAAGGACAATGATTGTAAAAATTACAAATATATAAAATTAGCTTATACAGCAAGAGTTCTAATTTTTAGCCTGTATATTAACACCAATTCTTTTTAAAAACTCGGAATATTTGTTATTGGTATCTGTTTTGTAATTTCATCTTTTTATAGTTTTTGGCACTGATGCCTGCGAAAAATATAGTTAGCAAGGAACTTAACCGAAGAATGTCAAAACTTCCAGTTCCAAAAACCATATTTTCAAATGGAAGAAAAGCAGCAATATCGGTTACGCTTTTACAGATTCATCCAAAGGAACAATCTGGATTTGCAGCACGCAGACAAAAATTTGAACTACATATATATCTTATATCAGAATTTGACATAACAGAATCTTTTGGAAAAAAATTCAATTTAGAAAAGCATCCAGATACACTCAAAGAAAAATGAACTTAGAGAATTTACAATATTTAACAGCCTTTAAATTTTGAAATTCACAATTATCCACTATTTAAAATGGAAAACAACATGACCCTTGCTAAAAATTTATTTTTCAAAAAGAAGTTATCTAAATTCAAAGTAACTTCTTCTTTTTATTCAATACTAAATCCAGAAATTATATTTTATTTATTTTCTGACAAAGGAGTCTCGACCTCTTGCATAGTAGAAATTATACAAACTCTATTATTTTAATGGGAAAATAGTATAAACTGGTTCATAAGCCCAAAAGTTAAGATTTTGAAAAAATTCTTCATTTTCATCGCTCATTTCCCAATCTTTTCCATTTTTTTACATACTTAACATCCAAAAGTTTTTTTCTGTATATTTCAAATCCTTGCTATTAAATTTTTCATTAAAAATTCTTTTTCCAAGTTCTGATATTTGATTTTGCAGTTCTTCGTTATTTTTTTGGCATAGCCTTTTGAAAGTTTTTCAGACATTCTATTTTTGAAGTTCTGACATATAAGGTGTTAAATCAGGAGATTTTACAGTAACATTAATTGTAGCTGTATCCCTTTTGCCTCAACTTTGTTAATTTTGTAGGTTATTTTTCATTCCTTCGCCATACATTTTTACTAAATTGATCTAAAAATAACCGTTACATCTCCACTTGCCTTGCCAAATTTTGATAAAATTTCCCGACTGTATTACTTTCATTTGTCTCTCAAATTCCTTTTTGCGCCGGATGAGGTTCCACAACTTACTACAAATAGAAGCATGCTTAATAAAATTAATATTTTAGCCTTCATAAGATTATCTTCCTTCCTAAAAAGTTTGTTATATTATACCATAAATATAAAAGATATTTCCAGTATTTCATTAGATTTACATTACTTATAAACTGCTCTCATTTATCTTTTTGTTAAAGTTTTTAAGAACATCGCAGCAAAATTAAAAATAAATTACAAGTGTCACAGCATCTGAAATTGTTGTTATCAAAGGTGTTGCCATAACTGCTGGATCGGCCTTCACAATTTTTGCTCAAGCGGAAGCAGTGCTCCAACCAGTTTTGATACAATTACTGTAAATACAAGTGTCAATGAAACGACAAAAGCAATTACAAAATTAGTTTTTTTCAAATGTTATAAGTCTTATAAAAATTTAACAGCGCAAAAACTATTGAAACCATTATTCCAATTGAAAAATTCTTTTTATTACTTTAAAAGGCATCTTTTGGAGAGATTTCCCCAAGTGCAAGTGAACGGATTACAACCGTTGAAGATTGTGAACCAACATTTCCACCGCTTGACATAAGCATTGGGATAAATGCTGTTAAAATTATTGACTTTGCCAGAACTTTTTCGTAACCTTGTATTATATTTCCAGAAATTGTGTCAGAAATCATAAGAACTGCAAAGCCACCCGATTCTTTGCTTTGCCATCGTAAAGATGCTTGTCTTTTAAATAGGAATCATCGGTAGGTGAAGTAATTCCAGCCATTTTGTGAAAATCTTCCGTAACTTCCTGATCCACAACATCCAAAACATCATCCACCGTAATTATTCCCAAAAGCCTATTTTCATGGTCAACAACTGGCATAACGATAAAATCGTACTTTTTAAATAAATCTGCAACTTTTTCCTGATCATCATGTGTATTTACACTTACAAAATTTGTATTCATAATATCTTCAATTACAGCACTGTCCTTTTTAGAAATCAATTCCTTTAGTGAAAGCACACCTTCCAATTTTCCTTTTTGTCCGTAACATAGCAAGTATAAATATTTTCCTTGTCTTTCCCAGTTTTTTTCAGCTGTCCTATCGCCTCTTGAACTGTCATATTTTTCTGAAAATCCACATATTCAGTCGTCATAATGCTTCCAGCTGAATTATCTGGATATTTTAGAAGCTGGTTTATCAAATGTCTATCTTTTCTATCCGTATTTTTCAAGATTTTTTTTACAATATCCGACGGCATTTCCTCGATAATGTCAACAATATCGTCAAAATACAGTTCATCAAATATTTCTCGTGTTTCAACATCAGTTGAAGCGTGAATAATCATTTCCTGATGTTCACTGTCCAAAATATGAAAAAATACATCCGCCGCTTTATCTTTTTAAAAGTCTAAAAATCATTATTACAAGCTCTGGCAGCTTTAAATAAATTTATCACATCAGAAATTTCAACTGCATTTAATTTATCTAATTCTTTTTATTTTCAAAATATCTTTCAAAAGATCTTCAATTATTCTTTTTTTATTTTTTTCATTTTTCTCACCTCATTTTTTTCTTATATTAGTTGCCATATAAACTTCGATTAGACAATCAATTTTTATATTCTTAAATTTTATAAAAAAATATTTACTTTATAACATTACTTAAAAACATAGTTGCAAATCTAAAGTAAATAGTAAGAGTAAGCGCATCTAAAATCGTTGTTATTAAAAGGCCCTGCCATTATTGCCGGATCCATTTTAAAAAGTTTTAGCGATAACTGGTAAAAAGCACCTATTATTTTAGAAATTATAACTACAAAAATTAAAGTTACTGAAACTGTCATTGCAACATTTAAAGGTGTTTTTGTCAAAGTTATAATTCTTAAAAATTTATTGCCCCTAAAACAATAGCTACTATAAATGAAATAAGAAATTCTTTTTAATATTTTAAAAGTATCTTTTGTATCAACTTCCCCAATGCCAAAGCACGGACTACAATTGTCGAAGACTGTGCACCCTGCATTTCCTCCAGTATCCATCAGCATTGGAATAAATGAAGAAAAGTATAACTACAGACTGCAGCACATCTTCATATTTGCTTATAATTCTTCCAGTAAATGTAGCAGAAATCATAAGCTAATAAAGCCAGCTAATTCTTTGTCTTGCCATTGTAAAGGCGCTTGTTTTTAAATAAGACTCCTCCACAGGCGAAATCCCAGCCATTCTATGAAAATCCTCTGTCGCTTCCTGTTCCACAACATCCATTACATCATCAATCGTAATGATTCCTAAAAGTCTATTTTCATCATCAGTCACAGGAAGTACGATAAGATTATATTTTTTTATTATTTCCGCAACCTTTTCCTGATCATCATTTACATGAACACTTATTACATTTTTATTCATAAGATTTTGAATTGGCTCATCATCCTCGCTCGTAATAAGCTCTTTTAGGGAAATTACTCCTTCCAGCCTTCTACCTTCATCAATCACATAGCAGGTATAGACATTTGCCATATCTTCCATAACATCCCTAATTTTAAAAATTGCAGAAGAAGCTGTCATATCCTTTTTTAAGTCCATATATTCAGTTGTCATAATGCTTCCAGCTGAATTTTCAGGATATTTTAACAAAAGATTTATTGTGTGTCTGTCTTTTGCATCGGTATTCCTTAATATTTTTTTTACTACATTTGATGGCATTTCTTCGATAATATCGACAATATCGTCAAAATACAGCTCATCAAATATATTTTTAGTTTCCACATCTGTCATTGTCTTAATAATCATTTCCTGATGTTCGCTGTCCAGATATGAAAATACATCGGCTGCCCTATTTTTAGAAAGTAGCCGAAAAATCATTATTAGTTCAGAAGACTCAAACTGATTCAGCAGTTCTGAAACTTCCACAATGTTTAAATCATTTAAATATTTTCTAATTTCAAAATATTTTTCATCTATAAGTTTTTTTGAATAATGTTGTTTTTCCATCATTATCTCCTTTCTTTTTGCATTCTCAAATTTTTAAATTTTTATGCAAATAAAAATCAGAAGAATAACAGCAACGAAGATATTCCCTTTATCCGTATTTGCATAAATTTGTAAATTTTAATTTATTCAGATTTTTAAATCTCTCTTCCGGGACTTCCTCGTTCAAAACATCCACCTCCACAAAACAATAAATTAGCATAAATTCCAAATATTTATATCCGTTATTTTACTATATCTAAAATCAAAAACAAAAAAATTAAGATAAATAACTAATAAAAACTTATGCTCACAGAAATTCTACCAAACAAACTACCTATTGTCAATAAATTTTAAAAAAATTTGAAAAAATCTTTTTAATAACATTTTATTAAAAATAAATTTTTATCTAAATAGTAAAGCAAGACAAACTATTTTTACTGATAATTTGACTTTTTAAATTTTTAGTGTATAAATATATCATATGATTAAATATTCATATAACTAAATTTAAAAATTTAGGAACTTAGAAATAAAAAATAAGTAAAAAGGAAGGAAATTAAATGAAAGCAGTAGTAGTTAATAAAGAAGGAACTAGGGAATAGAAGTTGTAGAAAAAGAATTAAGAGGACTAAAAAGCTGGAGAAGCATTAGTTGATGTAGAATATTGCGGTGTTTGCCATACTGACCTGCATGTGGCTCATGGGGACTTTGGAAAAAGTTCCTGGAAGAATTAGGGGCATGAAGAATTGGAATTGTAAAGAAGTTGCTGATGGAGTAGACATCATTAAAACCTGGAGACAGAGTTAGTATTGCTTGGTTCTTTGAAGGATGCGGAAGATGTGAATACTGTATTAATGGACAAGAAACCATTATGTAGAGATGTAATAAATGCTGGATATTCTGCAGATGGAGGAATGGCTGAACAATGTATCGTTACAGCTGATTATGCAGTAAAAAGTTCCTGAAGGACTGGATCCCGGCTCAAGCCAGCAGCATCACTTGTGCAGGGAGTTACAACTTATAAAGCTATAAAAGTTGGAAAACCCTCAACCAGGACAATGGGTAGTAATTTACGGTGTAGGAGGATTAGGAAACTTAGCAGTTCAATATGCTAAAAAAGTATTTAATACTCATGTAATTGCCGTTGATATTAATGATGATAAATTGGCACTTGCTAAAGAAGTTGGAGCTGATTATGTTATAAATGGTAAAAAAGAAGATCCAGTTGCAAAAATTAAAGAATTAAGCGGAATTGGAGTCTCATATTGCTGTAGTTACTGCTGTATCAAAGAGTTGCATTTAACCTAAGCTGTTGATTCGGTAAGAGCTGCAGGAAAAGTTGTTGCAGTTGGACTTCCATCAGAAACTATGGACTTGCCAATCGTAAAAACTGTATTGGACGGAATTGAAGTAATCGGATCGCTTGTTGGAACAAGAGAAGACTTGAGAGAAGCATTCCAATTTGGAGCAGAAGGATTAGTTGTGCCAGTAGTTCAAACTAGAACTATTGAAGAAGCTCCTGAAATCTTTTAGGAAATGGAAGAAGGAACAATTCAAGGACGTATGGTAATTGATATGCACTCTCATTCTTGCTGTTGCGGACATAAACATTAATTAATCCAAAATTATTTAGTGATTTTAAGTTATCTTTTATAGATATAAAAAAATGTAATTAACTTTAATTAGTTAATTTACTATTTTTTAATGCCATATACATTTTATACTAAAACTCTATTTTAAAATCAGAAACTATATTTATCTTATTTTTCTAATAATTTTATTGTCTCATAGTATTAATATGCTTAAAATTGATTTCAGTTCTTCCAATGGAAAAATTTGTAAATGGCAGGATTACAAGAAACTGCTTCCTGATTTTTAAAAAACAGCACTATATTTTAAAGTTTCATTTTTCTTAATTCTTTAATTACATCTTCTGCATTACCAATCTTATTACCATCTTTTATCATAACATGGAATAAGCATATCTACATCTATCAAAGGTCGACTTGCTACTTTTTATCACTTTTACTTACATTTATTTTTAAATGTTCGCATAACAATCGTATTTTCCATCTCAATTACAGGCTGTGAATATTCATAATTTCCAACTTCAACTAAATTACTAAGTGTTTCCACTTGACTTGGTTGAGGAGCAACTTTTTCAAATGCATGCCCAATACCATTTACTGCCTCCGCTCCTATTGCAATTGGCAGAGCAGCTGCTGTTACCAATGGAACACAAGATGATAGTGCTGTCATAATTCCAGATAATAAAAATAATTTTTCTTTCTCATAATTGCTCCTTATTTAACTTAATTTTCAAATTCAATTTCAGTATTTCCAATAGAAAATCTTGCATCAGCAGGCTTTACATGAATTTACTTCCTGACTTTCCAAAGTGGCACTGTATCTTAAAGTCTCATTTTTCTTAATACTTTAATATCATCTACAGCATCACCAACACTATTGCCATCTTTATCATAACATGGGATACGCATAGTAATATTTTTCAAATCTCTTCCTAACTCTTTTTTATCATCATTATTTACACTTATTTTAAATGTTCCACTAACAGTTGTCCAGCCATTTTTTTCCTTAATCTTAGGCTCTGTATATTCATAGGAACCTTTTTCAACTAGACCAGCAATTGCTTTTTCTGGATTTTCATTTTCCTTTGGCTTAAGTTTTTCAGCAGCACTTCCTACTGCTGCTACTGCTGCAATAGGTAATACGACTGGTACAGCAGCTACAGAATAAGCTGTATTTGCAGCAACTGTTCCAGTAGTTCTTACTACATTACAAGATGACAGCATTGCTAAATTCCAGTAATAAAATAATTTTCTTTCTCATAATTACTCCTTTTTCAATTTGTTTTAAACTTATTTACTACATTGATTATTATACCACAAAAGATTATATATATATATGCTTATAATTAAATTTAATAAAAGATTAATATTTTGATATTTTTCTTATTTTTACTTTTTTTAATTTTTATCATTTTAATAAGATACTAATTTATCATTTATCAAAACTCTTGGATTTTTGAACTAAACAAAGGATAGCCTCTATCATTTAATTTTGCATCATAAACTGCTATTTTTGAACATTAATTTCATTTTTAAAATATATTTTGCCAATTTATTGTCTATATAAATTTTCCTTTTTAGAAACTTCCTTTTTATATTCATTTTCCTTCTTTTCATAACACTTTTTCCACTCTGAACTAATTTCATATACAGGAAAATCAGCATATCCATAAAAAGTCCTAAATCCTATTATTGATAAAAATCTTTTGGATTTATTGTACATTCATAATAAAAAATTTTACTTGATGAATTTTCAAATTTTTCTATAGTCACTTTGAGAATTTTCTCTTTCATCTTTCATTTTTTTCAACTAGTCTATATTCTATTATCCTTTGGATTATAAATTTTTACCATCTACAATATTTTTATCCTCTGAACTTGAATTTGAATAATTATCACCACCTATAAGGAGCATCTCTTAATTTTGACCAAAAATCTGCTTTCGTTGCTCAGCTGTTACCATCATAAAGACCAATAAATTAACATTAAAAACTTTTTCTTTTTCATAAAAATCATCTCCTAAAACTTATTTTTAATTTTTGAACTAAACTTTTATTTGAAAATATTTTACCAATGATAATTGAACATATATAATTTAAAATTCATAAAAAATTTGTAAATTCATTATTTAAAAAGTCTATCAAAATTAACTCTCATACCAATTGTAAATACATTATTTTTAGCCTTTTTATCAATTTTTCCATCATAATTCAAATACCAGGCAAATTTTGAACTAACTTCATTTAAAACTCCAGACTCCTACCCATGTTTGGTTCTTTGAAAGTCCTATTCCTTTACTTTTAAATTTTTGCATCTAGTAGTCCTGAATATGATGCTTTAAAAATCAAATCTTCATTATTAAATGCCCTTTGATGTGTTATATATCCTTGTAATGTGGTTTTGAACCATTTTCAAAATTAAATTTCTGACTAACTCTAACTCCAACAAGTCCACTTGTTTGTTTGTAAGTCTTTTTATCCGCCTTTAATCCAAATTGGCTATTTTCCTCATGAAATGCTCCTCTTTGAACTGTATCGTGCAGATTCCAGCAAATGGTGTCAATAAAATCACCTTTTTCATCATACCTGTTTCTAAATATCCTGAAATTACTTTATCATTATGCTCAATTTTTTCCTCGTGAAATATCATTTTCAGATAAAAATAATATCCTTTTAACTTCACTATTTACAAATCCAAGTCCAACTCTTCCTTGCAAATACATCGAATTATCTTTATTTCCAACTCTTCCATACAATGAAATTCCAAAATTATCCGCATCTGATTTTTCCACCATGTCTATCAAATTTCACATTTCCTTTTGAATAGTAAAAGCTCGTTCCTAAAATCAAATTTTCTCCAAATTGCTTATCAATTTCCAACCTGTCCTCCATAAACTTTTAGTTTTTCCTTCAACATACCCATTTTGTTTTAATTTCCCATTAAAGCTCCAATGGAAGAAAATCCATAATCCAAATTTATCACTAGCATTATCAAGCGTTCCGAGCATTACAAGTCTATTTGATAAATCCTTTATTTATTGTTTGCGATTGTTGAAATGTTAAAAGTCTTGAGCTTGAAGCATAAATTTGTCCTGATAAACTATCTAATATACTTGAACTCAAAGATAGGGAATTTTTGAAGTTTTTGCCGCACCTAAAGCAAAAATTAGAAACATTTGCATTTCTTCAAACTATATTTTTTATCTAATTCTTTAAAGGAAACCTCTACATTTTTAGCAGTATTCTTCTGCATTTTCATCGCTATTTTTTTCAAACTATTTACATAATCTTCACATTTTTCTACTAATTGTAGCTTCAATTGAATTTCCTTTATTTTTCACTTTTTCCATTAATCAATCCATCAGTTTCACTTTTGCAAATTGTCCTTCTATTCCTTTTTCAGCTAATAACTGCCGATGTTGTTGGCGTTGCAGTAACGTATCCATTACTCAAAAAGTTTTACTGTGCTTCCCAAAAGTTTGATTTCTTTCTCTTCCATCAATTTTTATTGTTCCTTTTACTATTAATTTTTGATCCAATTTCTGCTTCTGTCACTGAACCATATTTCGCTGTATAATTTCCAGTTATAATCGCTCCTGTTCCAATATTCTTTAATGTTCCTTTATTTACAACATCAACTGCCTTATTAACAGTTATCTCCTCCGTATAATAATTTTTAGAAATTTCTCCTATCACAGTTTCAGGATTTGTAATCAATGTTCCATTTGTTTCTATTTCAATATTTTTGGGAGTAAATTTTTCTTAACATCGAGTATTCCATCTTTTATTATTGTTTCATATTCAGAAGTATTGTCTCCTTTCAAAAACTAGTGTTCCACCATCTACTTTTATTTTATAAAAAGAATTTTTCCTTCTAAAACTAATGTCCCTTTTCCGTTTTTTTCTAAATCTGTATACGAGCCATAAATATTATTTCTAAAAACCCAAGTTTTGTATCTGGAACATGAAACTTGCTTAACCTGTAATTCAAGTTTCTTGGTCCATTTAAAAGCAGTAGTAGCATTTAAAAGTCCATATCCAAATACATTATCCCTCCTGCTGCTCCGATATCAGTAGCTGTTGAAAGAATTATGTCTCTAATCATATCCATTTTCATTCCAGGAAATTTTTCACGTACCTGATCTACCGCTTTTGCAACATTTTCCGCTGCTTTTGCTGATGTTCCATCTTCACTTGCAGTTATAGTCCATTTACTAGCTACCCTGCATTTTGACAATGGCTCTAAAATCCTTCCATTCAATCCTGCAGTTCCAGATTTATTCACAAGTGCAACTTCATTTTACCCAAGATTTTTCCAAAAGTTTTTCAAAATAAGAAGTCCTCCTTCAAGTGACAGTTTTTATTTCCTCTGATATCCCCACTGGTAAAATATCTGAACCTCCCACAACTAAAGTTGCAGGGTTCTAAAATCTTTAAAATTATTTAAAAATTTTCTAAGAAGTTTGATAACTTTTACACTACCCTTATTCTTTTTAGGTGTGTTCAGTTCACCTCTATTGTATAGGATACTTAAATCCACAACTTTACTTTTTCCTTAATATGTTTAATGCTCCATTACAATCTGCATTTATAAGTTTTCCTGTGCTTGTTTGATATAGTCCTCTTTTTATCCTTTTTCCACTGAATTTATATTCTTTTTGATTTTTCTTTATCATATATTGGAATTTCATCTCCATCAAAAGAAACTTGCTTTTGATGTATAACTCTCTTCTTGCAGTTTAAATTCTATTCCATATAGTTTACATAGATATATTAATTTATCTCTTAATTTTCCATATGAGATATTTACAAAGTTTTGATTATTTATACTTCCTATATTTGAATTTCTTTGAAAATCTTCATTATATCCTAAAATTATTTTTCCTATATCATTATTAAGACAATAATTTACAATTATTCTTGCTGCTTTTGAAAGATAATCTTCTATACGATTATTTCTCCTTCTACTTTATTCTCTTTTGCCTTAATGTTGTGCGGGAGGTCTTTTGCTTATCTTTTATACTTTGTAATTTTGCATTTATCTTATTATAATATTGATTTATTGATTTTAATTTTTCTACCATCTATTATGAATGATGCTCCAGCATTTGTAACACAAGTACAAAGATTATCTATACCTAAATCAATTCCTAGTGCATTGTTTTCATTTAATTCCCTTTGAACTTCTTTTACTTCGTAAGTATATTGAATTTCAAAGTACCTAGAAATGATTGTTTTTGGCATTATTCTAATCTCTTTTATCTTCTTGCCTTTTTAATACTGGTGGTAGTTTTATTGCGATTTCCTTATGTGTCTTTCTAAAATGAATTTGAATAAGGAATAATCAGCATATCGTCTTTTAATCTAACAAAACTTATAACAAGAGTTGTAAAACCATCTTTATCAAGATAATTAGGTAATTTTATTTTACCATTATATTGACCATTCTTAGTAAGTTTTAAAAAGTCCAAAAATGATTTGAAACTTCCGTCTACTTCTTTTTAGAATTTGTTGAGTCATATTAGAATTTAATTTCTTGTAATTCTCACTATTTTTAAGCATTTTATAGTTTTCATTATAACTTAAATACTTTTTCTTATTAAAATAGTATTGTCTAATATTATATATAGACTCATTCGTTAAGTTCTTGGCTATATGAGATAAATAGTTTTAAATTCTAAACTCCTTTTTACTAAGATGTTTTACTTGTTGTTTTTAAAGTTAGATACATAGATATCCTCCTTTTTCATCAGAGATATTATACCATGTATTCTACATTTTATCTGTCAAAAAGTAATATTTTTAAATATTTTTAAGTTTTTAAAACCCCACAACAGTGGGAAGCGTCGTTCACATAAGTGCGCTACTACTTGCAGTTCTCATGCATGTATACTCCTTAATAAGTTAAGGAGATTAGCTTGAACTCTTGTTATCTCTAACAAGCACAGACTATCTTATCCATATCCTATTTCAAGGACTTAGGGCGAAACCACTTCCAATACCTATCAGCTTGTATTGTACTCCCTCACGAGGATAGTCGTTGAACTTTCCTTTTTCAGGATTAACTGCTGATTGTCTATTATCTATAATGTTTAGGATTTAACCTTGCACCATCTAATATATTTTTTCTGCTTTCGCCACCATCACACTTATACCATGTTTTCACTTAGATATTATGTTGTGGTTATACCAGCTTTAAGAGTTCCCAGCAGTTCAGTTTCTTTGTTGCACGGTTTTGCTCCGTGTCTACATACAAGTTTCCCTATATGCTTACTAAAATTTTCGTGCAATTCATTTTACGACTAAAGTCGTGAGTGTTCTTGCACTATTTAATAAATTATCTCCACCTGAAGCTGAATTTACCCTTGCAATATACTCGTCCATTAAATCTCCGCCAATTGCTGCTCGATAACTATTTGAAGCAGTTAAATCTGAACTAAAATCTGTAACTTGCTGTGTAGTTCCTGTACTGTGCCAAAAATATTTTTCATTCATTGGAGTCCCTGAAGATGTCTGGTAATCTTGTTTTTATTGGTGTTCCATTTATATTTGAATTTTAACTATATCACTTGTTGCCGTTGTAAGTATTATACCATTTGGATATTGTGATGAATATCCTCCATTTCGGATCTACAATTTCACCGTTATAATAAAACATCTGAGGCACTTGGTACCTTTTGATTTGGATCTGCTGGTTTTGGCTTTGGTGTTGGTGTTGGTGTTTTTCTGTATCCTTATTACCACCACTGCTTCCACAACTTATTAAAAGATAAAAAGCAAAGGCATAAATAAATATCTTTTTGATTTTTACTTTTCATATATACCACTCCATTATAATCTGATTTGAATCTTGACTTGATTTAATTTAATTATAATATATTAACATTAAAGAAAAATGAGAAAAATAAATTTAATAGTCTAAATTATTTGACTTTTTAAATTTTCAAATGTTATAAATATATAGTGGCAAATAATATAGTATAACCATATTAGATTTGTTTTGAAATTATATTAGAATTATAATAAAATAAATATTATGAAGCAAGAAATCTTGAATCTTTGATAAAAATATTCGAGTTATTAAGCATATCTATTAAATGATTTGAAAAATAGTTTTAAAATATATTTAAATTTAGGAGGAGAAAAAGATGATTTTCACATTGACATTGAATCCAGCATTGGATTATGACATGTATCTGAAGGATGATTTAAAAGCAGAACATTTGAATCTTGCCCACGAAGTAAATTATAGAGTCTGGTGGAAAAAGGGATTAATGTTTCTAAAAGTATTGAAAAATCTGGATGTGGAATCTACAGCAATTGGATTTGTTGCTGGATTTGTTGGAGATTTTATTGTCAGAGATTTGAAAAGGATAACATTAAATCTGAATTTGTGGAACTTGAAGGAAATACTAGAATTAATGTAGAGGTTAATGGAATGACAAGGAAACTGAACTTACCGGAGTTTCACCAGAAATTACAGCAGAAAAATTGCAGGAACTAACTAATCAAAAATTTCTGATTTAAAAGATGGAGATATACTTGTTTTTATCTGGAAGCATCCCATCTTCAATCAGCAGTAAAATTTACAAGCAATTATCTGAAAATGTAAAAGCAAATGTAGGTGTACTTGATACAAGAGGAAATTTACTGCAAGACAATATTCACAATAATCTTTTTGTTAAAGCCGAATATTCATGAACTAGAGAAATGTTTAACGAAAAACTGGAAACAAAGCTGAAATCGTAGAAAAATGTAAATTCTTTTTAGACAGAGGAGTTAAAAATGTCATTTTGTCTAGAGGTGGCGAAGGCGCATTGCTTGTAAACAAGGACTTTGTGCTGGAAGCATCTGTTCCAAAAAGGGCAATTAATCAACTCAATTGGTGCTGGAGATTCTATGGTTGCAGGATTTACTGCAGGATTTGTAAAGAGGCTTTCTCCAGAAGATTCATTTAGATTAGCAGTCGCTTCAGGAAGTGCTACAGTATCATTCTTATGGACTTTGCAGAAAAAGATTTAGTAAATAAATTATATGATGAAATTGAAATTTCAAAAGAAACTTTTTAAATAATAAAATTTAACAATTAATAAATATAGTAATGATTTTTGTATCGAATTTTAAAGTTACTCTATTACCACGTTTAAAAATAAAAATTATTTACTTTATAAAATTAAGAAAAATAAAAATAAGGATGGTGTACAAATGAAAATATCTGACTTACTGATTAAAAGATAGAATTAGTCTAGATGTGAAATCTACAACTAAAGTAGATATAATTAAAGAACTTGCCAGACTGCACGAGAAAAACAGGTGTCCTGAATGATTATGACGGATATGTAGAGGCATTGATGGCTAGAGAGGCTCAAAAGTCTCAACTGGAATTGGTGAAGGAATCGCAATTCACATGCTAAGAACAAAAATATGTACCTGCACTTGCAATGGTAGAAAACCAGAAGGAATTGATTACGATTCATTGGATGGAGAACCTGCAACATTGTTCTTTATGATTGCCGCTCCAGATGGCGCAAATAACACTCATATTGAAAACACTTGCAAAGATTATCACAATTATTATTGGATGATAATTTCAAGGAAGGCTCTTGAAAATGCAAAGACAGTGATGAAGTACTGAAATCATTAATAAAAAGCTGAAGCAGAAAAATTTGCAGAAGAAGAAAAAGAAAGATGCTGTAACTGCACTAAGCTCCAACTGATGAAAATGCTCCTTACATAATCGCAGCAACAGCCTGCCCAACAGGAATTGCCCATACTTATATGGCAGCAGAAGCACTAAAAAGCAGGCGATGAAATGGGAATAAACATAAAAAGTTGAAAACAAATGGTGCGGATGGTAGAAAAATGTCTTGACTGATGAAGATATTAAAAAGTTTACTGGTGTAATTTTTAGCAATCAACAGAAATATCGAAGTTGACAGATTTGACGGAAAACCGTTAATTCAAGTGGAAGCAAAAGAAGGAATTAACAATGCAAAAGCATTAATTCAACAAGTTTTAGATGGAAAAGCTCTATTTTTCCATGCAAGCGGTTCAAAAACTGCAGATTCTTCTGAATCATCTTCATCTGAGAAAAAGGACTTTACAAACACTTATTAATGGAGTTTCATATATGCTTCCGTTAGTAATAAGTGGAGGAATTTTGATAGCACTGGCATTTTAGTTGATACATTGTCTGGTAATGGTGGAGCTGGGACGAATACGGTTCTAAAGCACCGCTACTTCAAAATGTTAAAAGATATTGGCGGACAGGCATTTTGGATTGTTTGTTCCAGTATTGAGCTGGATATATTGCTTACAGTATTAGTGAAAGAGCGGCATTAGCGGCAGGACTAGTTGCAGGGAGCTATTGCAACATGCTGGTGGTTCTGGATTTGATTGGTGCATTGCTTGGTGGATTTTTAGCCGGATATGTTGTACAAGGTTTTAGTAAAAGCATTATCAGGTATGCCAAGATCTTTAAAGCGGATTGAAAATGATATTGTATCCAGTTTTATCAGTATTAATCACAGGTGTAGCAATGGTACTTGTTATAAATCCGTTTGCAGCAATAATTAACAATGGTTTAAATGCTTGGTTAAATGGAATGTCTGGTTCAAGCGCTGTTCTATTAGGTGCAGTTCTTGGTGGAATGATGGCTATTGATATGGGTGGACCTGTAAATAAGGCAGCTTATGTATTTGGTTCTGGAACATTGGCAGCTACAATGACATCTGGTGGAAGTTTACCAATGGCAGCAGTTATGGCTGGTGGAATGGTTCCTCCAATTGCAATCGCATTAGCATCAACAATCTTTAAAAATAAATTTACAGAACAAGAAAGAGAGGCTGGACTTACAAATTACATTATGGGATTCTCATTCATCACAGAAGGTGCAATCCCTTATGCGGCAGCAGATCCAACAAGAGTAATTCCAGCAAGTGTCGTAGGTTCAGCAATCGCAGGAGCATTAACAGGACTATTTAATATAAAAATACCTGCTCCACATGGTGGAATCCTAGTAATGGCATTAAGCAACAACTTCTTCCTATATTTAATAGCAGTTATAATTGAAGTATTGTTTCGGCTATTGTTTTAGGAGCATTAAAACCTGCCATAAAAGAAGGATAAAATTTTAAATATATTTTAATTTAAGAACAAAATAAAAACCGTCTTGTTTTGATTAATTCATTTAAAAACGGTTTTTTATTTACTATCAAAACTTAATATTAAAATATATATTTTTAATATTTCTATTAACTCTTCTCTGCTAATTTTCACTTCTACTAATTCAACTATATATGTTTCCATGTCAGTTATATATAAATCTATTTTTCTCTATAACCATTGATTGAAAGAAAATATGCTCCACACATTAATGCAGTTCTTTTGTTTCCATCATTGAAAAATGATTTTTAGATATGCTAAAAATTATATATGATAATTTTTCTAAAAATGTCGGATAATATAAATCATTCTGCACAAAATCACATACTTGACTAATTCCGCCTTCATCTTTTAAAACCAAGCAATCCACCACTTTTTTTAAGACTTTTTCATGAATCAAAAACTACGTTTTCAATATCAAAAATATCTAATCATCATTTTATCACGTAACCTTCTCAAAACATCTATATGTTCATCCATTTTTATCCAAAAATTCCATATTTTTCAAACTTTAATATATATTTTTCGATTTTCTTCAATTTCAATATAATTTTTAGCATTTTAGTTACTATATTGGCTTCATCGCTCCACTTTCTTTTAATACTTTCTGAAAATTATTAATTAAATTACTGTCTAATTTTACTGAATAAATCATACTATCAACTCCCTTTCCTTCTTTTTATGAATAAATCCTTTACAAATGAATTATATCATATTTTTTATTTAAAAGAAATAATAAAGACTCACTAAAAATTTTTTTAATTATTTAACTTTAAAAAAACTTCAATCTCAAAGCATTTCCCAAAACCGACACCGAACTAAACGACATTGCAAAAAGTCTGCAATCATTGGGTCTAACTTCGGTCCATTGAAAAATGCATAAAATATTCCAAGCTGCAAAAGGGATTCCAAGTACGTTGTATGCCCAGAATAAATTTTCCTTTATATTTGTAATTGTTGCCTTGCTTAATGCAATCGCTCCTGCCACATCCCGCAAATCGTTTCTAATTAAAAACAATATCAGCTGATTCTATAGCCACATCTGTTCCATTTCTATCGCAATTCCTACATTTGCTTGGGCTAATGCTGGCGAATCGTTGATTCCATCTCCGACCATTGCGACAAATTCATCTTTTTCCTGAAGTTCCTTTATTTTTGAGATTTTTGATAAGGCAGAACTTCTGAAATTACATCATCAATTCCCACTTGCTTTTGCGATAAATTCTGCAGTTTTTTTCATTATCTCCTGTAAGCATTATTGTTTTAATTCCATTTTTCAATTTTTCAATGGCTTCTTTGCTTGTTTCCTTAATAACATCGGCAACTGCTACAATTCCTGCCAATTCATTGTCAATCGAAATATACATTGGAGTTTTTCCTTCATTTGACAAAATATTATAGTCCTTTTGAGAAATTTCACATTAATTTTTATTTTCCATTAATTTTTTTATTTTCAATTTGAATTTTCCTTGCCTTCAAAAGTCGCACTGAATCATAACCTGGCATTGCCTAAATTTTTTTCATAAGGCTTAATTTCGATATTTTTCCCCTTTTGCTTCATTTACAATCGCTTCTGCCAGTGGATGTTCAGAATCATTTTTCCACACTTGCGGCAATTTTTAAAAGTTCATCTTCCTTGTAATTTCTATAAGCAATCAAATCAGTTAATACAGGCTTTCCTTTAGTAATTGTTCCTGTTTTATCAAATACAATCGTTTTAATTTTTGTATGTTGTTTCAGAGAACTCTCCACTTTTAATAAGAATCCCGTTTTTCAGCACCTTTTCCAGTTCCAACCATTATTGATGTCGGGTCGCAAGTCCCAATGCACACGGACATGCAATTACAAGTACGGCGATAAAAACGACAATGCAGTAACTAATCCGCTTCCGCTTACAAACCAGGCAACTCCTGTAATTATCGCAATTCCAATAACAATCGGCACAAAATATGCCGCCACAACATCAGCCATTCGTGAAATGGAGCTTTTCGACCCTTGCGCTTCCTCAACTAGACTTTTATAATCTGTGACAAAACTGTATTTTTCCCAATTTCAGTTGCTTCAAATCTAATACTCCCATTTTTATTAATACTTCCTCCAACAACCTTATCCCTCAACTTTTTACTGACTGGCAAACTTTCTCCGGTCAACATTGATTCATCCACGAAGTCGCACCTTCACAATTTTCCCATCAACCGCAATTTTTCCCCAGGCTTTTACAATTACAATATCTCCAACCTTCAGATTTTCAATTAAAATCTCCTTTTCCACACCATTTTCAATAATTTTAAGCTTTTTAGGCTGAAGTCCGATAAGTTTTTTTATTGCCGATGAAGTTTGCCTTTTGTCTTTTGCTTCTAGCAACTTTCCAAACAAAATTAACGTAATAATTACACCAGCCGATTCATAATACAAATCCATATGCGCTTCAGGATCCACAGTAACAATTCTATACGTTGCATAAATTCCATAAAAGTATCGCCGCTGTCGCTCCAATTGCAATTAACGAATCCATTGTCGGTGATTTTCTTACCAAATTTTTAAAACCATGCGAAAAGAAATCTCTCCCAGCATAAATGATTGGCAAAGTTAGCACAAACTGCGCCAACGCAAAATTAAGCGCATTTACCTTTAGGATTCAAAAAAACTCAGGAAGCGCCGCCCTCAAGCATATGCCCCATCGAAATATACAAAAGCGGAATAACAAATACAATCGCTAAAATCAGTCTCTTTTTCAAACTCGTTATCTTTTCCTGATAAAGCTCAACTTTCCTGTCCTCAGTCATATTTTCAACTAGCCCATACCCAGCCGATTCCACTATTTTCCTAATTTTATCAAAATCATACTTTCCTTCATCATACTCAACATTCAATTTTTCAGTTGCAATATTAACCGAAGCATTAATATCCTCATTCTTGTTAAGCGCCTTTTCCACAGCATTAGCACAAGCCGCACATGCTCATCCCAGTTACTGTATAAATTTTTCTGCCATATTTTTCCTCCTCTTAAACTTTACTGTCAAAAATATTACTGTTTCTTAATTTTAATAATTTACTTTTACAATTACTTAAAAATTTATAAATTTAACAAATTAGTTTTTATATTTTTCAAACATGCCTATGCCCATTATGCCCATAATTACACTGCCCTTTCACGCAGTCACAAAAACCTCCTTCACAGCCGTCTTCCTCTTTTTCCTCCACAGCCTTCAAAATCAGTTCCAAGTCATCAAAACTAAAGACTCACTGTTCTCAATAACCTTCCAAATCATCTCCCCAACCTTCGTTTTACAAATCTTATTAAAAGTCCCTAATATATAACTGTTAGCCACTTCCTTTTTCTGTAAAATCCGTCGAATAAATATACCTATTCCCAACTTCCTCTTTTAAAACCCCTTTTCCAGCAGCCTATTCAACAAAAGTCTTTATCATGCTAGCTTCCATCTCATCTTCTCACAAAAGCACCTTCGCCACAAACCTGCTCGTCACTTCATCATTTGCCCAAACAACACGCATCACTTCCCATTCTGCATCAGTTATATGCCACTTCTGCTCAATTCCGCTCTCTCTTTCATAATCCCTACCTCATCTAAAATGTTTTACATTTTGTAATCTTATATACTATTAGTTTACAACAGTAATCGTTTTTGTCAAGTATTTTTATATAAAAAAATAGCAAACATCAAGAACTAGATTTTTCTAGTCTTTTTATTATTAATAATTTTTATAACTTCACTAAAATTTATTTAAAAATAATCATCAAATATATTTAATATTTATTACAAACATTATTTAAATTAAGTTATAAATTATTTTTACTAAAACTTATTATTTTTAAACAAAACATTAAATTTAGTTTTAAAATAGTCCTCTATAGCTTCTTTATGACTCCCCTCATCCATCCCCATTCCCATCAGGATTTGCTGGACTTTGTTGAGGGTGTTTGAAAGGTTTTTTTGAAAAAAATAAGGCTATTCTGATACTTTTTTTAGGCATCTTGAAGGATGTCTAAATCTAAAAAAATAGGCGGCTGTGAAGGCTGGAAATCGTGAAAATTAAGAACCTAGGGCAAGAAATCTTGCTTTGCCGGCAAGGGTAAAGTAACCTTTGTCAGGGTGACTAATTGGAACTTGGCTTTTATGGGCGGCTGTAAATTTACAAATTTTAGGAGGAAAAAATGAGTAATAATCTGCGACAGATTGCAAAAGGACTTGCGATCGTTTGTAAAAAGATGTAAAGATGTACATTATTCTGACAGCCTGCTTATCTCTTTCTTGATAACAGGACTTTTAACAATTGCGCCAAAGCTTCATGCTGACGTGGCAAGCGAACAGCAGGAAATCACTGCACAGACTTATGACGCAATAACTGATCTGCGGCAATCATTCATGCGTGCAAGAAAAGAAAACGAAAAATCACTAAAAGGAGCCCAAAGCGAACTTGTTCAACTTTTGAAACAAGGGGATCAGGTAATAAAGAGCCCATGGGCATCATTCCAGTTCGGAACAGGATTTACCAACAATGACTGGGGAACAACTTATAGAGGTAGAGGTGGAAAATACCTTGAATACTATAGAAGAGACAATGACTTGACTAAATATGTGTTTGATAAGGATAAACATTTGTATGGGGCAACTAACTTGAACATTCCAAGAAATCAGGAGCCTGATGCGCTTACAATCAATCCGGCAAATATGCATGAACCTTATAAGCCATATGTGCCTGAAAGAATGAACAATGTTGGCACGATTGCGGGACCAACATTTAATCCTGATTTCAAAGCACCTAAATCAGTAAAAACTTACTACAATCCTCAGACAGTAACAGGAATAACAAGGTCAGCTGATACAAGTATTAGTGACAGTGTAAACAATGTAGGTGCATCTATGAATAATTATAATACTACATACAGTAATGATGGAAATAGTAATACAGACAATACTAAAGGAACTGTTGAAATTACAGCTTCTGGTTCTAATGTTTATAATAATGCTTTTTGGTGGAATTCTGGTAAATGGAATCCTGGTATAGTTACTTCAATTAGTGGAGGAAAATTTAGTATAGGAAGTTATTCTACTGGTTCTTATGATCCTTATAGTAATTATCACTATTATTATGGAGGATATAGTAAATATGAGAATATTGCTATAAATGGTAGCGGAAGTTATTGGGGATATGATGATAATGAATTTAATCATACAGGAACTTCTTACACGATTAATAACGATCAAACGGGTGCTATATCTTACGCAGCTTTAAGATATGCGGAAACTCATAATGTCAGTTTTGATGCAGCTTACAACATTATTTATCCGGAAGATTCTAATCATGTAAGACATATTGATGCTCGTTATCTATATACAAGAACTCTAGGAACTTCTCCAGGTGGTTATACAGACTTGGATATTTAATCCAAACGGTACTAGTAGTCAAGGTGGAACCACAGTTTCTGGAGGAGAAATTGATATTTTTAGTAATAGTTCCACTACAAGTTATTCCATAAGTAATAATTTTTAACCATCATCCAGTTGATGTTTCAGTTTTAATGAATAAATCTGGTGGAAGTTTAAAGGTAACTAAATCTAGTTTTTTTGTTGATAGAGGTGGATATGGTGATTCCAATAAAAACACATAATGCAATTGCAGTGAAAGATGGAACACTTACTTTAGGAGATACAAATGGTATTGAACAAGGAAGTAGTAATACTCTTCTAGTTTGATTGGTGGAGGAGTAACAGGATCGAATATTGGTAACTATATTGAAGTTCAAAATTTAAATAATAATGGAATTATTGTAACAGGTGGAAAAATTAGAAAGTAATAACACTACTATTTTTTTGTAAATGGTGATGGAAATCACGACACTCATTCTAATGGGATTTATCATGATAGAGGAATAGTAGAAAGCAGAAGAGATAGATTTGAGTTAAGTGATGGTGATGATAATTTTATAAATGGTATCTATAATAAATCTGGAGATCTTACAGTTAAAGGTTCTAAATTCACTATAAATAGTAATCCAGATCATAATAAGACTAGTAACCATAACAATAATGCCATTTTAGTTGATACAGGTATTATTGATATTAAAAGTGATGGAGCTATTGGAACATCTGGTGGTGTGGCAACTTCATTCAATATTAATGGAAACCAAAATAATGGTGTCCGTCTACAAGGTGGAACTGCTACAATAGATGCAGATTTTGGTGTACACGGTACTGGTAATAATGGAGTACTTGCTAATGCAAGTGGTGCTCTTGCTAAAATAGAAAATTCAGAGTTTAATGTAGATGGAAGTTCAAGTAACGGTTTCTACATGAAAGATGGTAGTACATCTTCATACGTTTCAGGTACAACTTTTAAGATAACAGGAGCTAACAGTAATGGAGTATTCGTTAATGATGGTGAGACTCTTGATAAAATAGAAAATTCTGATTTTACTGTAGGAGATTCTGCAATTGGATTGTTAATTGGTCATAGTAGTGGTACTACTGGTGCTAAAGTAAATACTATTAGCGGAAGTACGTTTAATGTAAATGCTACTAATGGAAATGCCATTAATACCGTTAATAATAAAAGAGTGCCCGATAATAATGGAACTGGAATTTACTTGAAAAATGGGTCTATTGGTTCTATGAAGAGCACTACTATTACTGGAAATGGTAATGACATTCTTGTAAGTATTGATGTTAATGATGGGTCTGGGGCTAGTAACAGTATAGTAATGAATGGTGATGGTACGGCAGCAAATGGTTTAGTTCGTTTGGAAGCAACTGGTGGTAATAATACGGCTATTAATATTCAAAATGGAAAACATACTAACGACAATGGAGGTGCTTTAACTTCTAAAGATGTCTCTGTAAAAGGAACTTGGAACAGTAAATTAACAGGAGGCAATAATACAGTAGTTAAAAATAATTATTACGTTAATAAATTAACAATAGAAGATACCCCAAGTTCACTTCCAACTAGTATAAGTCCAGTTGATGCAGGAATGTTAAGAGTAGAAGGAGATTATGGTATTGTATTTTCTAATATGGGATTTGTAAAAGATACTGCAAGTACAGTAAAACTAGATGCTATTAGTATGAGTGGAAAATATAGTGCAGGTGCGGCATTCTTGAGTAAAACTGATGGAACAAAAATTGATCCATTACGTGGAAATTCAGGAGTATTTAATGGAAGTTTGAAAATTCAAGGTGTAATTGGAGCTAATAATGGAACTGATTCAGATTATAGTGTGGGAGTATATGCTAATACAGGACAATCATCTGCATTAGGTGGAGCAGTTTTAGGTGGACCTAGTGGTTCTACTATGACTAATTTAAAAGTAGATGGACTTAACATAGGATTTAATGAAAAAGCTAACAGTAGTATCTTGGTATGGTCATCAAATGGTACAGCAATTGATGTTACAAATTCATATAAAACAAATGATTTTGTTCCAGCATCTACAACACCTGGAACACCTGCAACAGTTGATGGATTACAGGCTAATGCTATTACAGATGGTACGAGATATGCAAATAATAAAGATACTTGGGGATATATAATTGATAATACTAAAGTTTCAAAAGGATCTGTTATAGGGTATGCAACTGGTTATTTTGATGGTACTGTATTAGGTGCCTATAACTGGGCTACACATAATGATAGTTCAAAAATAGATTTCCAAAAAGAAATAAATATGGTTTCAGTTGAGGGTACAGCATTACTTGCAACAAAGGGTGGTGAAATAAAATCCAAAGATGTAAGAGCTGGAGGATATAAATCAATAATTGCATATGCCGATGGTATAGTAAGTCTTAATAATGGTGATAGATCATCGTCTATATCAATTAATGGACAGATAAATGCAGCTGATAATAATACATTAGGATATTACTATGATTCAGGAAGTGATCACTTAAAAGACACTTATCAAAATATAGGTGCTTATGCTGTAAATAGTGGAAAAGTAACTATAGCTGGCACAGCAGTAGCTACTAAGCAAACAGAAGATGAAAAACAAGTAAATAATATTTCAAATACAAAATTAGGTGGTGCTGCAATAAGTTCAGGTTCTACAGGGTACATTAAAAATTTAATGATACATCATTAATTTATGGAATGGGTGCTTATGCAAGCAATAAAGGAAATGTTGATATAACAACTCCTATTTCTGTAATTAGTGGAACAAATGGAGCATTGTATGCTGACAATAATGGACAAATAACTTTCAGAGGAGATATTATTAATCAAAAATAATTCACCTCAAAAATATTTCTCTAAAAAAACAGGAGGTATTACTAAAATAGGAACAACATCAGCAAGTGATGTAAGAAGAGGAAGAAAATGTTAGCGGAAATGACCATGAAAAATACCACTCCATTCTATGTAAGACGTGGATATTATGATACAGCAGGAAATTGGATTTCTAGAGAAGGATCAAGTTTAGATAAATCAGGAATTGTATTTAAAAAAAGACAGTAGTAATAATAATGTCAAGATAGATATGTATGATGGTATCCTATTAACTGGAAACCAATATAATGTTAGTCAACTTGGTCCTAATTATAGTTCAACTCTAATTAGAGATTACTACGAAGAAGATACTCCTGTTAATGCAAATGCTTACGATATGGCAAAATATCGTGGAATGAAAAATGTAGAAACAAAAATTATGGGAGACCGTAGTGTCAATTTAGGAGTTATTAATCAACCTGATGGTCAACTTGTTTGGAATACTCAAGGAAATACAAACACTGCGACTTCAGTAACAGGAACAACTAATTACTTAGACAGTATTGGTAAAAACTATGCTGGTGGAATGTTAATACAAAATGCTGCATTTACAACACCAAGTCCAACAGCAACTCCTGGAGGAACAAGTGTCGGAAATAGATTTGACAGCACACTGATTAATGGTAATTTGAAATTGACAGGTAATGTAACAGCTAATATAGAAGATGTTGTATCTACTGGAGCACATGGTACAAGTGATGGAATAAATGACCCATTTAATGATATAATAATGGAAAGTACAAAAATAACTATTGAAAATGGTTCCAAAGTTGAAGGAAATGCTTCGGAAAGATTACTGACAACTGCTAAAGGTACTGATAATAGACAAGTTAAAAATGCAGGATTAAGTATGGCTAACTCGCTTTACCGTTGGGATTCACTTACAGCTGATACCTCTGGTAAATCAATATGGAGAAAAACTAAAAAAGAGGAATCTGGATTTACAAATAATGGAGAAGTTAATATTTATGGTGGAAGCGAAAACAACAATTTAGCAGCATTGAATGTAGTATATGGAACTGTAGAAAATATTGGAGCTGGAAGCAGTAAAAAAGCAGAAATTAAACTTGACCATGGATATGGTATTTTTGCAACTGACGGAAGTATAGTTAAAGCTAGTGGTATTACTAAAGATGATTCTACTATAACAGTTACAGGTAAATATCAAACACCATCATCAAACCCTCCAACAATAAAGACTAGATCTTCTGAAACTGCTCCTACAGGTTCAAACTATGGTATTGTAGGTATTTCTAAAGGAAGAGTAAATTACAATTTAAACGATGAAAACTCTATTGACATAACTTCTACTAACACTACAATTAAAGTTGATGGTGGAGTTTCATTAAAAGGAGCGGTAACTGCAACTGGTATTTTTGCTAAGAATGATAGTGCAGACAAAGATAAAGTAACTGTTAAATACGATGACAGTAAACTTACTTCTGCAGGAATTGAATTACAAAATGCTGGTTCATCTGCAAGCAGCCGTGGAGTAGGTATCGCACTTGTTAATGAATATGCAAATGGAAATGGTGGAGAAATTACATTAACTGGTCGTGCTGGAACTTTAGGTTCAAGTACAGCAGCTGATAATAATATCTTCACTAAGGAAAGTGGTATCGGTATTTATGCAGAAAATTCTGATATTAAATTGACTTCAGATAACTTTACAATTATAACTAAAGATGATGGAGTCGGAATTTGGACAACTGACGCTTCTAATGTTGGTAAAGGTTCGGCATTGCATTCTAAGACATTTAACTACAACTATGATGGTAAAACTGATAAAAAAGGATTTGCAATGGCATTTACTGGCAGAAATGGTCGTCAAACAGCTGCTACAAACTATCTAGACATCAAGTTCAATAATAAAGGAACTACAACTACTACGCTAGCTGACGAAATTGCTAAATCAACTTCACAAGGAACTTATAAAGGAATTGCCGGTATTGTAGTAAATACTGATGATGCATTAGATACTGTAACGAACTATGGAGATATTAAAGAAGAAAAATCTAAGACACACGTTAGAACTTATGGTGCTGTTGTAAATAAAGGAACATTTAGAAACTTTGGAGATATTACGCTTAATGAATCACTAAGTGCATATGCTAAAGATGTTACAAGTGAAGACATGAAGAAAGCTAACGTTGGTATTTTTGCAAATGACCTTAATGATAAAGAAGGCGGAAAGAATACATATATTGAAAACTATGCAGATATAAAGATCGGAGATATGACAGCTGGGAATTCAAACAAGAACATTGGAAGCTGGGCTATTTACGGATATAACATTAAGACTGGTAAAAAATCAGATGGAACTCAGCAAACAATTGACATAGCTAGAAATAACTACGGTATTTACTCTGGAGATGGAACAGTTGACATTAGAGGAACTAAGATTAATGTCGGAAATGACACAGTTTTAGGACATAAGATGAATACTTGGACAGACAGCAATGGAACAGTTCATAACATCGACAGACAAAACGGACAATATTCACAAGCGCAAGACTTATTGTCTAAATTAGACAATCCAAGAGAAAGAGATTCTGCAATCGGGGTTTACATTGACAGTAACGAAAGCAGAAGTGGAGATAACAGAAATGTTAGAATAGATGCAGATATGGATATTGACAGATTCTCAAACGGTATTGTAATTGCTGAAAATAATTCACTTAAGAACCCAGTTACTACTGTAACTATAGGAGATTCTAATACTTCACCAAATATTTTGCTTGGTTCAAACAAAGTAACAGGTGGACAGGTTAAATCTACTAAGCCTACTAACCCTAGAGTACCTGATGAAATTTATGAACAAGGAAATGCAGTATATTACTATTCGGCAGACAAGAACTCAAGAGCAACAACTTGGGCAACTGTAAAAATGAACGGTGACTACAATACAGCATACTATACAGAAGGGGCTGTTGAAAACCACGGTAACATCGACTTGACATCTCAATATAACTTAGGTCTTCCGGAAACTGATCCATACAGCAAATACCATGGATACGGAAACGTAGGTATCGCTTCAGCAAATGTTGATGCTCCGTCAGTAAACTACGGAACAATTACAACTGGTATGTCTGATACTGAAAACCTTCAATACTCAATTGGTATGGGAGCAGGACGTATTATTTATAAAGATGAGTCAACTGCAACTGGAACAGAAAGAGTTTATGACAGAACTGAAAAACAAGGTTATGTTGTAAATAGAGGAAAGATTGTAGTTAAAGAAGATAACGGTATCGGAATGTTTGCATCAGGAACACGTTCAAGAGCTGAAAACTGGGGAACAATCGAACTAGTTGGTAACAATGCAATTGGAATGTACTTAGACCATGGAGCAGTTGGGGAAAACCATGGAACAATTACAGGTACTGCAAGTAACCTTACAGGGGTTCTTGCAATTAATGGAGGATACATTAAGAACTACGGTACAATTAAAGTTGAAGGATCAGGGTCTAATGGAATTGTAACTGATGATATCAAAGTTAAAGCAGATAATGAAGATGGTAGTTCATCAGCTCTTTATAAGGGAACTGAAGACTCAATTAAACTTGCAACAACAGGAAATCCTAAGACAACAGGTGTTGGAACAACAATTACAATGCCAAGCGTTGTACCTCTTACTAAGATTACTGTAGACGGTGTTGACACTCCAATCTTCAATGTTGAAAGTGATGCGGCAAATATTGGAGACGTTGCTAACACTATAACAGTTAAGAGCAGCATCCAAACAGGTGGAACAAGAATAATAGATCTTAAAGCAATAGATGAATGGGGTAACCCAGTATGGGAACATGCATCAAAGACCACAACTTTCAGAAATAACTTCAATTGGAATGTATGTTGATACATCAGGAGTTAGATACACTAACCCAATTGATGGATTGCAAAACTTGTCTAAACTTGGAAAAGTTAAACTTGTACTTTGGACCAGAAGCAACATTGTATACAAACTCTAAAGCAATCAGAATTGGAGATACGGGTAGATGCTAACGGTCATGTAATTAAGAGCAACATGTTAAAAACCATTTAACGATGCACTTGCAAACTTCCAGGAGGAGCAATAGTTAATCCATTATCAGCAAGTCATTGACTTGGGCAAGTATAGCAAATAAAATTAGATTCTAACAACCAATTGTCAGAAATTTACATGAGTAAAAGTTCCTTATCATTCATTCGCTTATGACAATGATAAGTCTCTAGTAAACTTCACAAACAACTTGGATAACATTTATGAAATTGCAAGACGCAAAGTGCTGAAAAAAAGTTATCTTCAACAAATTGAACAAAGCTTTTAGGTAACGGAGAAGGGCATATCTTGGCTCAAGCGTTTGACCAAATGAGAGGTCACATTTATGGTGGAGTTCAACAAAGAATTAAATCTACATCGGATATCTTGACTGGAGAAATGAACGGATTTGAGAAGCGACAGAAATGTTTCAAGGATTCTAACAAGTTCAAGGCATTTGGACAAAGAAACGAGTTCAAGACAGATACAGCAGGAATGCCTGACTGGTACAGCAATGCCGGAGGATTTGCATTCGTTCATGAAGATGAAACTGTAAGACTTGGACAATCATCAGGATGGTCAGCAGGTGTAGTAAACAACTACTTCACATTCAAGGATTTATCTAAATCTTATGAAAACCAAGCAATGGCTAAAGTTGGAGTGTTCAAGACAATCCCTCTTGATGCGAACGGAACATTTGTTCTTAGCCTAGGTGGAGACGGATTCTTTGGAAGAAATGACATGAAACGTAGATTCTGGGTAGTAGATCAAGAATTCAGAGCGAAAAGCAAAGCTACTATTCTTATGGTGCAGGACTTAACGCAGGACTTGAAAAGGCATTTGTAATAAAATGACGGATTCAGCATAGTTCCAAATGTAGGAATCAGAGCGGAATACGGAAGATTCTCATCAATCCATGAAAATGGAGACATGGCATTGAACGTTAAGAGCGACGACTACGTGTCAGTTAAGCCAAGCGCAGGAATCGACTTCAGATACAGCCAGGAAGTATTCAAGAACTCAAACTTGACAGCAAAGTCTTTAGGATTTGCGTATGAAAACGAAATCGGAAAAACTTTACGATGTTGAAAAACGAAGCAAGAATCGTAGGAGCATGGACAGACTACTTCGGAATCAGAGGAGACAAGGAAGACAAGAGAGGAAACTTCAAGTCAGACTTGAAACTAGGACTGGACAACGGAAGATTCGGATTCAACGTAAACACAGGATACGACTCAAAAGGACACAACTTCAAAGCAGGATTAGGATTGAAAGTATTGTACTAATAAATTCTAGGAATGCTGGAAAAACAGTTTAAACAAAACGGGGGAGGGCTGCCAGAGATGGCGGCTCTTCTTTTTGTAAAGGAAATCAAAAAAAGAGCAGCAAGTAAACTGCTCTTGTTATTTTTCAATTTAAAAAGTATATTGATTTTATTATTATTGCTAAAAAAATAATTAAATTTCAACCTTTTAAGTGATTCCCATCGCTTTCCTAAACAAACTTTCCCCAAAAATTCACTTCAATAAACTTCTGCCTAAAAAAATTTCCTGACTTCCCTGATTAGGTAATCTCAAAGAATAAACATTCTCGTAATCCTCTCCAATTTTCTCATCAATCGTCAAATATCCACTAAACAAAAAGCAGTTCCCAAATTTCCTCCTGCCCAAGCAATACTGACAAATCAGAGTTTCCATTAATATTTTCTTCTACACTTTCTCCTGAAAAATAACTGTTCCAAAGTTTCCGTTGTTTCTGTATCTGCATTTTTTTAAAAATATCATTAATAAGAAAATTTCCAGAAGTTTCAACCCAATAAAGAGCTAATTTTTTTAAAATTGTAAGAACTTCAAAAATACTCCATGGATTATAAACATCAGAATTTCCAAACTTATAGCCATTATACCAAGATTTTTACATCAGAAAGTTTAAACTCAATTTCAAAAATCTTTAAGGACTTTTTTTCAACTTCTGCTTCTGTAAATCCAAAAAAATCAGAATAATGTTCATTTAAAATCGAATAAATGCTAAGATTATTTAAATCTGAAAAAAATACCAGCCTTTATAACTCTTATAATTCCAGTCATAATCCCCATTTTTTTAAATACTGATTAGTTTTTAATGCCTCCGTAAAAAGATCTTAAAAAAATATAACTGCTTTTGTCATAATAGTGATATTCATAAGTTTGAAATTAAAGGGCTGTCATATTCATCAATTAAAAGAACAACCTCTTTATTGTAATATTTGTATAAATAAGCTGTCAAATACTTTAGAGAATTTTTCATAATCACCATCATCTTTTTTTGAACCATATTTTATCAAAATTTTTTTCAGTTCAGCTTCATTTAATGAATTTCTATATATTCAAATTCATTATAAAGATTTGATATTAGGGATTTAATGGCATTTAAGAAATTTTTCCCAGTTGTCAGCCTTAATCCCTTCAGTGAAATAAAAAAACAGCTGGATGTTGTCCTTGCTCTGAAAAAAATATTTAGATTTCTTAATATCTAAGCCATTAAATAATTTTTTTATTTTCTTTAGCATTATGAATATCGAAAAAAATACTTTAATGTTGACATATTTAAAGTTTTTTTCCAAATCTCCTTGGACGTATGAAAAGTTTTACTTTAGAACCATCATCTAAAAATGTTAGCAATAAATTTAGTTTTATCAATATAATAGCAATTATTATTTATAATTTCTTTAAAATCTTCAATACCAACAGGAATTTTCTTCATTTTATCTCCTTTTAAAAATAAATAGTTAATCAAAATAGAATTTTAACAATGTACGTAAATTTCCTTCTGCCCTTTTGATTTTTTTGTTTTTTTTACTTCCATACATCCCAATGAATGTGTGAAAAAAATGCACCGCAGTCAATGTCATAAATTTTGTCAGACTTTTTAGATATTTTTACCATCCAGATTTGGTGTATGTCCAAAATATATACTTTTTATTTTTTTATACTCTTCAAGAGTATTTTTTTCTTATCCATCCAAAAATTCTTCCCGTGTCCAAAGAACATTTTCCTTTCCTGATTTTTCCAAATCCTTGCTTAAATCCAGCCCCGCATGAACAAAAAAATATTCTCATTTCCCACAAACTATGAGCGGACAATCCTTTTAACCATTTTATCAGCCATTTTACTTCAGCAGGAAAAATTTTCCTTATGCCATTTCTCTATATTTTTCTTTTCAAAAATATTTAGAATTTTTTTATAAATCGAATACTCTGTTTCATAATTCAATGGATAATCATTTTCAAAAATCCTCCAGAAGCATATCTTCATGATTTCCCAAAAATAAACTTCAGATTATATCCAAGTTTTATCATTTTCATACATTTCATATAAATTTCATAAGATTTTTTTCCCTCTATCACAAATATCTCCCAAAAATTAAAAGTAAATCTTCTCTTTTTAACTCGATTTTTTTTCAAGCAATCTTAAAAAAATAAGTCATATTGACCATGAAGATCAGAAATTGCAAATATTCTATCGTAATTATTTTCATCTATTCTTTCAACCTTAACTCTGTTTTCCATAGAAATCGCACTTCTTTCATTATATTTAAAAAAATTTTTTTTTAAAAAAAGCTCCAAATCCATTCACTTCCATAAATCTAAACAGCATATCATTCATAGATTTTTTTCATTTTTTTCCTTCATCATAAGGTAACGTAAAAATCGCCATCCCTGTTTGTCCATAATCTGTCGTAATAGTCTAAAATATCTTTTGAAACTTTCTGGTCGTAGGCTGACATTATTTTCAGCTCATTCTCTAAATTATAGTTTCTCATATTTCTTCTCGTAAAGTTTGTGGATCCGCCGTAAGTTATCAGATAATCCTTTTTTTCAGAATTGACATCATTTTTTTACATGGTACATTTCTTCGCCTTTGTTGTAAAATTTAACATTGATGTCATAGCCATGTTTTCTTGCATATTTCATCAATTCTCCAGCCGCCGCTTTGTTTGGCAGTCCTGCTTCTGCATTATTTAATATTATCTCAAATTTTACTCCACGTTTTGCAGCCTTTCTAATGTCATTTATTATTCCCCTGTCTGCAAGGAAAAACTGGGCAATGATGACTTTATCCCCAAACTGCGTGTTTTTTAGTTCTTCTGAAATATCCTTAGCTGTCGCATCGTTTGTAAAATATTGTATTTTCAGTTTGTCATTTGATGAAAATGGAATTTTGCTGAAATCCTTGTTTGGCAATGTTCTTTTTAAACTTCCATCTTTCTTAGTAATTTTTGCAACTGGCTTTTCAGCATTGTAAATTTCTTTTAATATCGGCGCTGAAAATTTGAATGCTACGTTTGAATGTTTTGAACCTTCAGCATGTGGATTTGCTGATGTCAGCAAGGCAGTATTTTTCATTCATAATCAGCTTTTCATGGTCTGCTTTCGCATTTAATGCTCTTAAAAGGCTACGAATTGTAACTTTATCCGTTCCTTCGTAAATCGGATTTTTTTATTTTCCCACGATTTTTTTGGATTTCCAAAAAGGCTGTATAAATAGCCGCCATGGCACAGAATAAACAAGCATCGGATCTCTCAGCTTCATCAAATCAACATACCCTATTTTTTTACTCCAGCCTGCTCCAGTTTTTTTATGCATCTTATTGTCATAAGCCCCTGTAAAAACGTATTGCTTTCATCAAGTATCAGGTAAATTTCACATTCGGATCTTTTTTTCCGCTTTTTCCAGTATCTTTTTCTGCAAATTCTTCTGCAAGCGGCAACGGATGCAACTTTTCTTCCACTCCTTTCCCAACAAAAATCATTAAACACAAAAAAATATCCATCAGGAAAAAAATCCTGCGCCTCATCCAAAAATCTTATAAGCCCTGATCCCAGATCTGTCTTTCATAATGCGTTTCCCCATCTTTCTTATAAGTCAAATCATAGTAAAAATCCACATTATCCGCATTATAAACCTGGCTTTTCATTGAAAGCCCTCTGAAAGTGGAGTACAGGAAAAAGTTCCCAATAATAAAAAAATACAAATATAAAAAAATAATTTTTTTTGCTCAAAAATAAATTCTCCTTTAATATTTTTTTTCATAGACTCATTTAATAATCTATAATTTATTATTACCTTTTTTTCTAATTATAACAGTTTTAAAAAAAGTTTTTTTTCCATAAAAAAATAAAAAAATAAAAATTTCAGTAATTGACATTTTTTTGTAAAATATGTTATAATAAATTTGTATAAAATCTCTAAGGGGAAACTCATATACAAATAAAAAAATATGTTGCAAATTAGACTGGATTTTTTTCCAGTCTTTTTGCTATAATAATTAAGTGAATTTTAGCATAATTCACAGTTTGTATATGAGGAGGTAGTGGGATGGTAGATTTCGCTGCAATATTTATTCTATTTGCTATTATTTATTATAGCTTGAATAGATAGGACATGAATTTCACCTCTGCTCCTCAACCCTTAGGGGTTTGGATTTAATATTTGACATTTTTTTGTAAAATATGTTATAATAAATATGTAAAAAAACCTTTAAGGGGAACTTTATATAACGTAAAAAAATATGCCATAAATTAGGCTGGATTTTTTTCCAGTCTTTTTTTGTTATAATAATTAAGTGAATTTTGGCATGATTCACGAAACGTTATATAAAGGAGGTAGTGAGATGGCAGATTTCATTGCGATATTTATTCTGTTTGTAATTGCTTATTACAGCTTGAATAGATAGAGAATGAATTTCACCTCTGCTCCTCAACCCTTAGGGGGATAGTAATTTTAAAATTTAAGGAGGAAATATTAACAAGGAATTGTTAAAATAAAGGATGAACAAAAATTAAAAAAATATTGCAATTATTGCGCACGTAGATCACGGGAAGACAACTCTTGTCGATGCTTTATTGAAACAGGCGGGGACATTTGGGGAACATGAAAAAGTAGATGAAAGAATTATGGATAGTGATGATTTGGAGAAGGAAAGAGGGATTACGATCTTTTCTAAAAATGCTTCATTTCATTATGACGGATATAAGATAAATATTGTAGATACTCCAGGGCATGCGGATTTTGGTGGAGAAGTTCAAAGAATCTTGAAAATGGTGGATTCTGTATTGCTTTTGGTGGATGCTTTTGAAGGAGTTATGCCACAGACTAAATATGTGTTAAAACAGGCATTAGAACATGGACTTCGTCCAATTGTGGTTGTTAATAAGATTGACAGGCCAAATTCAGATCCTGATGCTGTTGTGGATTCTGTATTTGATTTGTTTGTGGATTTGGGAGCAAATGATGTTCAGCTTGATTTTCCAGTAGTTTATGCATCGGCTAAAAATGGGTATGCTAAACTGGAATTGGAAGATGAGGATAAGGATATGAAACCGCTTTATGATGAAATTATGAAGCACGTTGATGATCCTGAAGGTGATGTGAATGAACCTTTGCAAATGCTTATTACAAATACAGAATATGATGAATATGTGGGAAAATTAGGAACTGGAAGAATATATAATGGAAAAATTGAAAAAAATCAGGAAGTTACGTTAATCAAGAGAAACGGCGACTTGGTAAATGGAAAAATTACTAGAATTTATGGATATGATGGACTTAAAAAAGTTGAAATGGAAGAAGCATTTGCCGGAGACATTGTAACAATTGCAGGAATTGAAAAAATTGACATAGGAGAAACTGTGGCAAGCAAGGAAAATCCTAAACCATTGCCTCTGATTGACATTGATGAGCCAACGCTTGCTATGACTTTTGTTGTAAATGATTCGCCATTTGCTGGACAAGACGGGAAATTTGTAACTTCTAGAAATATTTTGGAAAGATTGCAAAAGGAAGTAAATCATAACGTAAGTATGAGACTTGAAATGACAGACTCGCCAGATGCCTTTATTGTAAAAGGAAGAGGAGAACTTCAATTATCTATTTTGCTTGAAAATATGAGAAGGGAAGGCTACGAAGTGGCAGTTTCAAAGCCTGAGGTTATCTTTAAGGAAAAAAATGGACAGAAAATGGAGCCAATCGAACTTGCAATTATTGATGTTGCCGATGAATTTGTAGGAGTTGTAATTGAAAAAAATTAGGACTTAGAAAAAGGTGAAATGGTAAATATGAATCAAGGAAGGACGGCTACACAAGACTTGAGTTCAAAGTTCCATCACGTGGATTAATTGGATTTAGAAATGAATTTTTGACAGAAACTAGAGGAACAGGAATTTTAAATCATTCTTTCTATGAATATGAACCTTTTAAAGGAGAAGTTACAGGAAGAAGAAGAGGTGTTTTAATCGCAATGGAGCCAGGAACAAGTCTAGGTTACTCATTAAACAACTTGCAGCCACGTGGAATCCTATTTATCGAGCCAGGAGTTGAAGTTTACGAAGGAATGATAGTTGGAGAACATTCAAGAGAAAAACGACCTAGTTGTAAACGTATGTAAAGGTAAAAAAACTTACAAATATGAGGGCTGCTGGAAGTGATGATGCTGTGAAATTAGCGCCTCCAAAGGAATTTACACTGGAATTGGCACTTGAATATATTGAAAATGATGAATTAGTGGAAATCACTCCTAACTTTATCAGACTTAGAAAAAAATATTTGAATGCTAATGAAAGAAAAAAACAAGAAAAATAAAAAAACTAAATATTGGAATAGATTTACTTAGCGGGATATAAAATTCATTGTCTGGGTAAATAAAAAAACATTTTTTTCAATAAATAAAATTTAACAACAGACAGCAAGAAGTCTCCCTCTACAAGTGGGAGTAGTTCAATAAAATAAAAAAACTGGAGTTATTTAAATTTAAACAATTCCAGTTTTTTTGTTAAACTTATCTAATATTTAAAAAAAGTCTTTTAATCTTATTTGAAATAGAACTATCAAATTATTTTTTTAAAAATTATTTTTTTAGTTTCCACCATTTTTAGCCTGTCTTTAAAAATGCTGTCTGGTATTTTTTTATCCCCAATAATTCCATATTTTTGCTTATTAATTTCAATTTGTAAATTTTTTTAACAGTTTCTATTGGGATTTCACTTGGTTTTTTTACCTTTTAATAAAATTTCAGCTGCAATTTCTCCAGAACGGTAACCAATGTTATAGTCGGTAGTTCCTTGGGAAATTAGCCCTCCTGCATTTGAAAAATACGTTATTTGTAGCTAAAACTGGTATTTTTTTGATTTATTAAACACGTCAAGTATTGCTGCAAAAATATGAAGCCACCGTATTGTCTTGAATAGCATAGTAAATATCAATATCTTTTTGCAATAAGATTTGCAGCCGCAACCATTTCTGTACCATTTGTAACAGCCTTTTTCAACTACTGTAAATCCATATTGCCCCGCTAACTTTTTTTCAAATTATTTACTTCAGAAACCGAATTTTGTTCAGATGAATTATAAATTATCCCTATTTTCTTAGCTCCTGGTAACAACTCTCTCATTAATTTTCAAATTTTTCAGTAACTGGTGCCGCCCTGCTTGTTCCCTGTAACATTAGAAATCCCTTCAAGTCCTGCACTTTTTAGGATCTGTAACTGATCCCAAACACAACTGGTATTTCACTCCCAACCTGATTTTTTTAGCCGCCTGTGCCGTTGGAGTAGTAATCGCAAAAACTAGATCCTTTTTATCCGCTGCAAACTGCTGCATAATCAAAGTCTGGTTACTCATATCATTATTTGCAATTTTGTCATCATAATCAGCCTTCACTCCAGCCTTCGCCAGCGCATCCTTAAATCCTTGCTTTGCCGCATTCAATGCTGGATGATCCACAATTTGCGACAGCCCAATTTTATAAACCTTTTCACTAACTTTGGAATCCTTTTTTTGCTCTTGAGAATCATTACCTTTTTTATTCCCGCAAGACAAAAGCATCCCTCCTAACATACCGAATAACAGTACACCTCTCATAATTTTTTTCATCTTTTTCTTCCTCCTAAAATAAATAATTTTTAATTTCTATTACTATTTTACCATATTTTTTTCAAAAATTTTCCATTAAATATTTTCTTTAAGACTGAACCTCCCACGACTGAAGTCGCAGGGTTCTAAAATCTTTAAAAATCTTTAAAAAAATTTTTCTAAAAAGTTTGATAAACTTTTACACTACCCTTATTCTTTTAGGTGTGTTCAGCTCACCTCTATTGTATAGGACGCTTAAGTCCACAACTTTACTTTTTCCTTAATATGTTTAATGCTCCATTACAATCTGCATTTATGAGTTTACCTGCGCTTGTTTGATATAGTCCTCTTTTTATCCTTTTTTTCCACTGAATTTATATTCTTTTTGATTTTCTTTATCATATATTGGAATTTCATCTCCATCAAAGAAACTTGCTTTTTGATGTATAACTTTCTTCTTGCAGTCTAAATTCTATTCCATATAGTTTACATAGATATATTAATTTATCTCTTAATTTTCCATACGGTATATTTACAAAGTTCTGATTATTTATACTTCCTATATTTGAATTTCTTTGAAAATCTTCATTATATCCTAGAACTAGTTTTTCCTATATCATTATTAAGACAATAATTTATAATTATTCTTACTGCTTTTGAAAGATAATCATTTATGCGATTATTTCTCTTTCTAGCTATTCGCTTTTTGTCTTAATGTTATATGCTCTATCTTTTGCTTATCTTTAATGCTTTGCAATTTTTGCATTTATCTTGTTATAGTATTGATTAATTGATTTTAATTTTCTACCATCTATTATGAATGATGCTCCAGTATTTGTAACACAAGTGCAAAGATTGTCTATACCTAAATCAATTCCTAGTGCATTTTCTTTATTTAATTCCCTTTGAACTTCTTCTACCTCATAAGTATATTGAATTTCAAAGTACCTAGAATGTTGTTTTGGTATTATTCTAATTTCTTTTATCTTCTTGCCTTTTTAATACTGGTGGTAGTTTTATTGCGATTTCCTTATGTGTCTTTCTAAATGAATTTGAATAAGGAATAATCAGCATATCATCTTTTAATCTTACAAAACCTATAACAAGAGTTGTAAAATCCATCTTTAGCAAGATATTTAGGTAATTTTATTTTTTTATTATCATATTGACCATTCTTAGCAAGTTTTAAAAGTCCAAAAAATGATTTGAAACTTCCGTCTACTTCTTTTAGAATTTGTTGAGCCATATTAGAATTTAACTTCTTATAGTTCTCACTATTTTTTTAAGCATTTTATAGTTTTCGTTATAACTTAAATACTTTTTTTATTTTTCAAAATAGTATTGTCTAACATTGTATATAACTTGATTCTTTAAATTTCTTTAGCTATATGGCACAAATATTTTAAATTTCTAAATTCTTTTTTTGCTAAGATGTTTTACCTGTTGTTTTAAAGTTAAATACATATATATCACCTCCTTTTCATCAGAGATATTATACCATGTATTCTACATTTTATCTCATTAAAAAGTAATATTTTTTTAAATATTTTTTTAAAGTTTTTTTAAAACCCCACAACAGTGGGAAGCGTCGTTCACATAAGTACGCTACTACTTATGCAGTTCTCTTATGAACTTCTTAATATTTCTATTAAGCACAGACTATATCTTATCCATATCCTATTTCAAGGACTTAGGCGAAACCACTTCCAATACCTATCGCTTGTATTGTACTCCCCTCACGAGGGATAGTCGTTGAACTTTGCTTTTGCTGATTGTCTATTATCATAATGTTTAGGATTTAACCTTGCACCATCTAGTTTATTTTTTCTGCTTTCGCCACCATCACACTTATACCATATATTCTCACTTAGGTATTATGTTGTAGTCAAACTAGCTTTAAGATTTCCCAGCAATTCAGTTTCTTTGTTGCACGGTTTTGCTCCGTGTCTACATACAAGTTTCCCTATATGCTTACTAAAATTTTCGTGCAATTCATCTCATGACTAAAGTCACGAGTGTTCTTGCACTATTTAATAAAACATCATTCCTAAAACTAATCCATCGCCTTCCTAAACAAACTTTCCCCAAAATTTACCTCAATAAACTTCTGTCTAAAAAACTCCCTAACTTCCCGATTAGGCAACCTCAAAGAATACACATTCTCATAATCCTCCCCATTTTTAAATAGGAATTTGTCTTCAATACTTCCCCGTAAAAAAACTTTTGTAAAAAATTAATGGCTTCATCTTTTTACACTATCATTTTACCATATATTTTAATTTTTTTCATACAAAAAGAAGAGCCGCCATCTCTGGCAGCCCTCCCCCCGTTTTGTTTAAGCTATTTCCAGCATTCCTAGAATTTATTAGTATAATACTTTCAATCCTAATCCTGCTCTGAAGTTGTTTCCTTTTGAATCGTATCCTGTGTTTACGTTGAATCCGAATCTTCCGTTGTCTAGTCCTAGTTTCAAGTCTGACTTGAAGTTTCTCTCTTGTCTTCCTTGTCTCCTCTGATTCCGAAGTAGTCTGTCCATGCTCCTACGATTCTTGCTTCGTTTTCAACATCGTAAAGTTTTCCGATTTCGTTTTCATACGCAAATCCTAAGCTTGCTGTCAAGTTTGAGTTCTTGAATACTTCCTGGCTGTATCTGAAGTCGATTCCTGCGCTTGGCTTAACTGACACGTAGTCGTCACTCTTAACGTTCAATGCCATGTTCCATTTTTCATGGATTGATGAGAATCTTCCGTATTCAGCTCTGATTCCTACATTTGGAACTATGCTGAATCCGTCATTTATTACAAATGCCTTTTCAAGTCCTGCGTTAAGTCCTGCACCATAAGAATAGTAGCTTGCTTTTGCTCTGAATTCTTGATCTACTACCCAGAATCTACGTTTCATGTCATTTCTTCCAAAGAATCCGTCTCCACCTAGGCTAAGAACAAATGTTCCGTTCGCATCAAGAGGGATTGTCTTGAACACTCCAACTTTAGCCATTGCTTGGTTTTCATAAGATTTAGATAAATCCTTGAATGTGAAGTAGTTGTTTACTACACCTGCTGACCATCCTGACGATTGTCCAAGTCTTACAGTTTCATCTTCGTGAACGAATGCAAATCCTCCGGCATTGCTGTACCAGTCTGGCATTCCTGCTGTATCTGTCTTAAATTCGTTTCTTTGTCCGAACGCCTTGAACTTGTTAGAATCTTTAGAAACATTTCTGTCATTTTTAAGTCCGTTGATTTCTCCACCTAAAACATCTGATGTAGCCTTGATTCTTTGTTGAACTCCACCATAGATATGACCTCTCATTTGGTCAAATGCTTGAGCTAGAATATGTCCTTCTCCGTTACCTAAGCTGTTCAACTTGTTAAAGATAATCTTTTCAGCGCTATGAGGTTTCGCAATTTCATAAATGTTATCCAGGTTGTTTGTGAAGTTTACTAAAGATTTATCATTATCAAACGCAAATGAGTGATATGGAACTTTTACTCAAATATACATTTCTGTTATATTGACTAGTATGATTTCATTTTTGCTGCATAGCCTGCCCAAGTCAAACTTGATGAAATAACTTTTTGGTACTTAGTGATACTGTTGCTCCACGCATCGTTAAATGGTTTTTAGATAATGCATCTAATTACATGGTCATTTTTCATCTATCCCTGTCTCCTAGTCTGATAGCTTTAGAATTTGTATACATTGTTGCTTCTGTACCGAAGTATAAGTTTATCTTTTTCCTAATTTTAGTAAAGTTATTTAGTCCATTAATCGGATTTAGTATATCTTAACTCCTGATGTATCAACATACATTCCAACTGATGTTACTTTCTGATAATGGGTCTGTGTGAGTATGTTTTCCCATAATCTGATTACCCCATTCATTCTACATTGTGATAGGTCAATTATTCTAGTTCCACCTGTCTGTATGCTGCTTGTTACATTAATATTTTCTCCCCATCCAGGATTTGTTGGAGTTGGAATACTTGCATCTGTCTCTACATTGAATATTGGTGTATTTATTCCATCTACAGTAATTTCTGTCAATGGAGCAATGTCTGGCATTGTTATAGTTGTTCCAACACCTGTTGTCTTAGGATTTCCGCTTGTTCCTTCTTCTATCGAACTTTCAGTACCTCTGTATAAATCAGTTCCGCCGTTTCCACCATTATTTTGTACAGCTGTTGCTAGCAACTGAAGTATTGTATCTTGGGTCTGTTGACTTAAGCACTTCTGTTGGATTTCCATTAGCATCTACAATAAATTTAGAACCATCTGTGATAATTCCGACTGAACCTGTTCCTGTTACATCAATTGTTCCATAGTTTTTAATATATCCACCATTAATTGCAACTACACCCTGATAAGATTTTTTTAGCAGTACCTTTAATTAGTCCGACTAGTTTTTCTCACCGATTGCTCCACGGTCTAGGTACATTCCAATTGATTCTTCACCTATCAAATTGATGTGTTCCATAGTTGACTAGCTCTAGATCCTGATCCAGTTGCAAACATTCCGATTCCTTCTTTTTTTCTTGAACAACAATATGTTCCTCTATTTACAATGTATCCTTGTTCTTCTGTTCTATCATACTTGCTAGTAGTAACTTTTTTCCCAGTAACAGGATCTATAGTTTCAGTTTCAACATCTTTAAAGTAATTTCGACCTGCTGCCATTCCTGCTGAATATTTCATATTTCCTGTATCAGACATACCTGTTGTAATTGTTCCGTAGTTTGTTGATGGAGCATCAGGATTTGCAGAGAAAATACCTACGTTTCCGTATCCTCTTGCTGCGTTTTTGTTGTCAACGTCATATTTAGATCTCAAGTCAATTGTTCCGTAGTTGTCCATTGAACCTTTTGTATAGTAAGCTGTGTTGTAATCTCCATCCATTGTTACATTAGCATATGTTTTTCCTCTTGATTCTGTATCAGCTGAATAATAGTATACTGAATTTCCTTGTTCCTCTACTTCCAATGGAATTATTGGGTTAGTAGTTGGAGCTGCAGATTTTACATGTCCTCCTGGATTACTATTAGTAGAGTAAGCAAGTCTTATTGTCGGTGCGTAAGTCGGGCTACCAATTTCTACATCTGTACGTGCTCCTCCATTTTTTTCAGCCATAACAATACCGTAAGAGAATCTGTCAATGTCCATATCTGCACTTAGATTTAATTTTCTGTAAGTATTTGAAGCTCCTTTGTCAATGTATACCCCAATTGCAGAATCCAGTTCTCTTGGTTTGTCAAGTCCGCCTAGCAAGTTTTGATCTTGTGCATACTGACTTTGTCTGTTGATTATATGGCTATTTCCATCTTTATCAACATATGTGTGTCGAACATGTCCTAAAACTTTGTCATTTCCAACTTTAAGTTTAGTGTGTTCCATTGATACGTTTCCGTCTCCTGAATATATTCCATAACTGTTTTTGTTGATTGTAATTACAGAATCAGTTCCGTCAGGTTTAGCTCCAGTTGCTACATTGTAACCATAAATAGCCCAGCTTCCAATATTTTTATCGCTATTAGCATCCTTACCAATAGTAATATCTCCGTGATTTTCAATATATGTTAAAAGTCCGCCTTCTGTTCCAGCTGAATTTTCTCTATTTGCAAAAATTCCTACATTGGCTTTCTTCATATCTTCAGATTTAACGTCTTTAGCTTGATTAGGCATCAATGAATCATTTAATGTAATGTTTCCTTTGTTTATAAATCTACCTTTGTTTACTACAGCGCCGTAAGCTCTCAAGTTTGTTACTGATGACTTATCTTCATCAATATGACCTGTATTAATTACAGTATCATTTGCCCCATCAGTATATACTAAAATACCTGCGATTCCTTTATTAGTACCTGTACGGCTGCTTTCATTTACAAGATTTACATTAGATGCGTCAGCCTTGTTTGTAAATTTAATATCTAAGTCATTTTGTGCAGTAGTATCATGGGTAGTATTTTTACCTGTGAAGGCCATAGCAAATCCATTTTTATCTTTTGCTCCGTTATAAGCATATTGGAAAGTCTTTTCGTGATTTGCGCCTATTCCGACAGTTGAGTCATCTGTCGCCCATAATCCTACTCCGTTATCAGCTGTTTCTACAGTAAATTTCTTGGAATCAAGCTTAATTTCAGCACTTTCACCATAAATACCTATACCGTTCTTACCTGTATAAATATCATTTTTACCCATATGAAGTGTTAAATGTGTAGTATCATTTTCATTTTGTGCTGTTCCTGCACTACCAAAACTTGAAGAACCTAAAGTAGAATTATCATCACCTTTTAATTTAATAATTCCTCCCGCTGTTGCTGAACCATTTACATAATTTGGATTTTTATTTACTAATGCAATACCTACTCCTTTAGCATCAACTGAAGATACATTGGCATTTGATACATCAATACCTGTAGCACCTGCATTGTCATTAGAATAAGTAATATTTACTTTTCCAGCATTTGCATCATTTCTATTTTCAGCATAAATACCTACTGCTAAATCTCCTTCAACATAGATTTTACCATTTTCGTGAGTAATAGTTACTTCGTTTATTGTATTACCATTATCATCTACATTATAGTCTACTCTATTTTTGTCTGTGTCAGAAATACCTATAATACCATAATTCTTACCACTTGGCGTTGTTTCAGCGACAAAAGTGCTTCTTAATTGAGATTTAGTAGCAGGATCATACTTACCTGTTACAGTAATGTCTCCAGCATTTAACAAGATTGGTGCATCAGTTCCGGCAATGGCATAACCATGATCTATTCTCACTTTTCCGTCTTTACGGTTTTCTGCTCTACCAAAAGCCACGTTCATACCTGTTATATTTACATCAGCAATAGTAGCTCCATTTCCTTTGGCAGTTCCTCCTATTACACTTATTAAACCATTATTTATATATCCTGATTCATCATTTCTTGTCTTCCTCCAAGTTGATCTTGCTTCATTTGGCTTGTCCCAACGGTAAAGAGAATTGGTCATATTAAGCCCTTGTCCAGCTCTGTAACCGTCAGCCACGTCTCCTCTAACTTTTTGATCTTTCTCAAAAGTTACCAAGGTACTTTCCATTTTAATATCATTGAATGGATCATTTACACTTGAACCTACAGCACCTTTATCAGTTTTATCAAGATCTTCAAGACTAATTACAGTATCATTAATACCTTTTTTTAACTGTCAAATCACTATTGATTAATGTGCTTGAGAATCTGTTACCAACTTTTGAACTTCCAGGAGAAGAAACTGTTCCACTAGTACCACTTTTCTGTGCATTTGTTATTGTCATTCCTTTTCCATAGTTTTTACCTATACTGTCTAAATAGTTTGCTGTTCCTGTTGAAGGTGAAGTAGTGTTAGTATTTCCAGAATCATTCCATACAAGCCCTTCAGACTTTGGTTTACTACTCCTAATTTAACACTATTATCTCCCATTATAGCTACTTTTACATTTTCCATTCCACGATATTTTGCCATATTGAATTGATCATTTTCACCAGTTTGAGCTGTTGTTTTTCCATAATAATCTCTTACAGTATTGTATAATGTACCATTATGAGAATAATTTTGAAGATCATATCTATAGTCGTTACCTGTTAACAAAAATACCATCATACATATCAATATTTGTTTTTTTGCTGTTAAATACAATTGCTGCATTATCAGTTGTTAAATTTTGTCTAACTGTACGTGATACATAAAATGGTGTTACGTTTTCATGGTCATTAGTTCCAATACCTCTACCTTTTCTTACTGTAGTTGTTACTCCAGTAGCTTTTCCTGTTGTTGTCGATGTTCCAGTGTTAATTCCCATATTATTTTCATTTATGATATCTCCAGCAAATTCAATTTGTCCATTCTTTTCAGCATACAATGCTCCGTAAATTCCTGAAACAACTGTCACTCCTGACTTATTGGCAGTTCCAGAAGGATCATCATAAAATTTTACACTTGAACCTGTACCTGAAGCATAAGCTGCCATACCATAAATTAATGATTTTGAAATATCAGAAGCAACTTCAGTCTCTGATGCTTTTCCTTCTTTAGCGTCAGTTGTTCTTTCAGCGCCTTTAATAAGAATACTTCCACCATTCAAAGCTACAGCTCCAATATTATTATAAGTTTCTGATAACTTGTAACCTGAATGGGCATTTTTAACATTCCCATCGTTAAGATTGTTTGCACCTAGTAAATTATTATCAGCCGCAAGAATATTACCATTAATTGTAATTGTAGAAGGAGTATCAGCAATACTGTCAGTAGCATTACTTGCTTTTCCGCTAGCATAAGCTAATATTGATTCATAACCTCCAGCTCTTACGTTTACAGCATTTATCTCACCACCATCTTTCGCAAGAAGAGCTGTACCTCTTGTAGAGACCATATCAATATCAGCTTTTTTTGCAGGAGTTGCATTAAAATCAATTTTAGTTACACCAATACCATCAGATGTTATTGAATAACCATTTTTAGAACCTTTAAAGAATCCATCAGCATAAGCTATAACTGATTTATCTGAAACTACAGCATCATCAACATTATATCCCCATTTCATACCAGTTGAAGTAAGAGACTGAGCACCATCTGAAATATTGTTAGCTACCGCACCGCTAAAATCATTTTGAAGTACATCAATTACTGTTCCGTTTTTAGCGTAAATCAAAGTACTTTCATCTGCTTGTGAATTTAATCCTATTTGGAGATCATCAATTTTAAGATTGCCTGAATCAGTTGTAAAGTTTACTCCAACTTGATAATTTGATTGATTCAATCCTGTTCTTTGACCAGTATCGGCATATACTCCAACACTGTGATTAGAAGGTGCTCCAGGATTTATACCTGTACCTCCTATTATTCCTTGCAGTTTTATACCGTCACCTGCATCTTTCCAAATACCAGTACTTCCTTCTTTTCCAACTGTGGTTGCTTTACCATAATGATTATTCACAAAAGCTGCAACAATACTGTTTTGACCTTGCATTTCCACATAGTTCAAATTTAATGTTCCTGAATCTACATAACCTAAGTTTGCAAACATTACTCCATTATCTCCACGTATTGACATCATCCCATCTATATTAGTTGAAGTAGGTAATGTACCTGGAAGATTCTTAATTTTTAAATCTTTAGCATATCTATTATTTTTAATCCCAACATTACCTGTTCCAACAAAATCAAGATTCCATCCATGATTAGTGCCTCCAGATGTTATTGTTACTGTGCCTTCATGATTACCATCTGCATATCCTTCTTGTATATTGATTCCAACGTTATTATTTCCAGTTGCAAATAATCCTGTAAGTCTATTATGAGATGTTGCACCTTCTAAAGTTAAACTTTGATCTTTTCCTGAATTTTGAGAAATAGTTATCAATCTATCATTACTATCTCCTACAATTTGCGCATCTTCTCCTAAAGTAGTTCCGTTATATAAATAAATACCAGTTCCACTACCATTTGTATTTTTAACATCAAATACTGTATTTTTTTAATAGTTGTTACTTCAGCCTTTGTAGTACCATTTGAATTTCCTAAGAGAATACCAGTTCCAGTATATCCTACATAAAAAAATTAGAATCTTTAATTGAAGCAACTGTTTTTACCATCTCTAACAAAGATCCCATTATTATTGTTAGTAGTTGGAGATGTTGCTGGAGGTGTAAATGAACCACTATTAGTCTTATTGACATTAAACGTAGTATCACTAATATTTACAGCACCCGTTCCATTTACATAAATTCCATTTTCATTACTTCCAGTTAAGTTAAATACAGTACCACCCTCTACAGTTAAAGGAGCTGGAGAGTTGCCAGCCATATAAACTCCATTTGAGTTAGTTCCTGAAATATTAAATGCTGTATTATTAACTGTAATAGTACCAATTGCAGCAGTATTACCACTTGCATAAATTCCGTTTGATAGGTTTCCTCCTACAGCAAATTCAGAATCATAAACTTTAACTGTCCCATCTGAATTTTGATAAATTCCATTATTTGACGATCCTCTTACAGTAAATTTAGCACCACCATAGTTATCTTTTATATCTAATGAAGCACCAGCAGTAGCGGTACTCGATTTAGTTAAGTAAATTCCATTACTTTCTGTTCCACTTATAGTGAAATCAGTACGATAATCTGCTAACCAACTTGGTAGATCTCCAGTAATACCTGTAGCATTTTTTATAGTCACACTACCATTCGAAGCATAAATTCCATTATTTCTAATAGTAACACCTCCAGGATTATTCTGGTTCACATCAAAATCACTTCCAAAAATGTTTAAAGCTCCTTCAGAAACAATTCCATTATTAGTATATCCACCTATAGTAATTTTATCAAGTGTACTATTAGCTGTTTTACTGCTGTCAACCTTAATTCCAATGTTTTCCTTATGAGCATCAGCACTTCCAACAGTAATATTAGAATTATGAGAATCTAAAGTACCATTCTTAACATAAATTCCAACATTTCCATTTCCTTTAACATTAAAAGTATTACCATTACCAGTAGTAGTTGTGTCTCCTAAAGTTATTGTCTTACCACTTCCATTAACAACAAGTCCAATATGTTTTTGACCAGCTGCACCATGACTACCATTATCTATTGCGAAAGTATTATTATTCAAAGTAACAGATTCTTTAGCTTCAACTGAAGCAAGTACCGGAGTTCTACCTACAGTTGTATGAGAAACTGAAATAAAACCTGGTGTAATAGCTGGACTAGATAATCCTCCTGAAGAATAAGTAAGTTGAGTAATGTATCCTGGAACATAATACAATGCTGAGTATGTTGAATGATTATGACCAGAAGTATTGTCATAATAAATTGTATTTCCTCCTCCATCAACATAAGAAGGATTATAGCCAACCATATTAGCCTTAACCCAGGTTTCTGCTGTGGCATAATCTGTATTATTGTCAGCCATGTATCTTAAAGCCACTTTATTTACGACATCATCTTTATTTCTTTGATCTACACTTGTTGAATAACCACTATACCAAGACCAAGTAGCATTACCAGTATCATCTGTTATACCACCTAAATTACCGTTATGAACAGTCGAATAACCTGACCAACCACCCCAATTATTCCACCAACTATACCATGAACTACCATAATTTCTTGGTGCATTACCATTACTACCAATTTCAAAAGTATTATTATTAAGAGCGGAAGGATTATCAATAGTACGTTTACCATTTGCAGCACTCCACCAGTAATAATAATTTGAATAAATATCTGTTTTACCTGAAGTAGCACCAACTACAACTGTAGCAGGATTCGTAGTTGTTGTAGGGGCAGCTGTAGTAGTATTAGTAGTGTAACCAAAGTCTAGATTATTAAAATTACGAGTTCCGTTTTCTACTTGACTTTGCTCAACTGTTGTACTCGCACTTCTAACTGGCTGAGTCATACTATAACTAAAGTCATAAGTTGTTACACCTTCTGGCTTTCTAATATTATATTCAAGATTAGGTGCTGTTGGAACATACACATTATCCAATTTTTCAGGTGTATATGGATTATATGGCTTGTAGATATTCGCTGGATTGATTGTCAATGAATTTGGCTCTTGGTTACGAGGCATGTTCAAATTAGTTGCCCCATACAAATGTTTATCCTTATCAAACACATACTTAGTCAAATCATTATCTCTTCTATAGTATTCAAGAAACTTTCCTCCTCTACCTCTGTAAGTAGTTCCCCAGTCATTATTCATATACCCTGTTCCAAACTGGAATGATCCCCATGGGCTCTTTATTACCTGGTCTCCTTGCTTTAACAGCTGAACAAGTTCGCTTTGGGCTCCTTTTAGTGATTTTTCGTTTTCTTTTCTTGCACGCATGAATGATTGCCGCAGATCAGTTATTGCGTCATAAGTCTGTGCAGTGATTTCCTGCTGTTCGCTTGCCACGTCAGCATGAAGCTTTGGCGCAATTGTTAAAAGTCCTGTTATCAAGAAAGAGATAAGCAGGCTGTCAGAATAATGTACATCTTTACATCTTTTTACAAACGATCGCAAGTCCTTTGCAATCTGTCGCAGATTATTACTCATTTTTTCCTCCTAAAATTTGTAAATTTACAGCCGCCCATAAAAGCCAAGTTCCAATTAGTCACCCTGACAAAGGTTGCTTCCCCTTGCCGACAAAGCAAGATTTCTTGCCCTAGGTTCTTAATTTTCACGATTTCCAGCCTTCACAGCCGCCTATTTTTAGATTTAGACATCCTTCAAGATGCCTAAAAAGTATCAGAATAGCCTTATTTTTCAAAAAACCTTTCAAACACCCTCAACAAAGTCCAGCAAATCCTGGTGGGAATGGGGATGGATGAGGGGGAGTCCTTAAAGAAGTATAGAGGACTATTTTAAAAACTAAATTTAATGTTTTGTTTAAAATAATAAGTTTTAGTAAAAATAATTTATAACTTAATTTAAATAATGTTTGTAATAAATATTAAATATATTTGATGATTATTTTTTTAAATAAATTTTAGTGAAGTTATAAAAAAATTATTAATAATAAAAAGACTAGAAAAATCTAGTTCTTGATGTTTGCTATTTTTTTATATAAAAAAATACTTGACAAAAAAACGATTACTGTTGTAAACTAATAGTATATAAGATTACAAATGTAAACATTTTTAGATGAGGTGGTGATTATGAAAGAGAGTAGCGGAATTGAGCAGAAGTGGCATATAACTGATGCAGAATGGGAAGTGATGCGTGTTGTTTGGGCAAATGATGAAGTGACGAGCAGGTTTGTGGCGAAGGTGCTTTGTGAGAAGATGAGATGGAAGCAGGCTACGATAAAGACTTTGTTGAATAGGCTGCTGGAAAAAGGGGGTTTTAAAAAAAGAGGAAGTTGGGAATAGGTATATTTATTCGACGGATTTTTACAGAAAAGGAAGTGGCTAACAGTTATATATTGGGGACTTTTTAATAAGATTTGTAAAACGAAGGTTGGGGAGATGATTTGGAAGGTTATTGAGAACAGTGAGCTTAGTTTTGATGACTTGGAACTGATTTTGAAGGCTGTGGAGGAAAAGAGGAAGACGGCTGTGAAGGAGGTTTTGTGTGACTGCGTGAAAGGGCAGTGTAATTGTGGGCATAATGGGCATAGGCATGTTTGAAAAATATAAAAAACTAATTTGTTAAATTTATAAATTTTTTTAAGTAATTGTAAAAAGTAAATTATTAAAAATTAAGAAACAGTAATATTTTTGACAGTAAAGTTTAAGAGGAGGAAAAAAATATGGCAGAAAAAAATTTATACAGTAACTGGGATGAGTCTGTGCGGCTTGTGCTAATGCTGTGGAAAAAGGCGCTTAACAAGAATGAGGATATTAATGCTTCGGTTAATATTGCAACTGAAAAAAATTGAATGTTGAGTATGATGAAGGAAAAGTATGATTTTGATAAAATTAGGAAAAAATAGTGGAATCGGCTGGGTATGGGCTAGTTGAAAATATGACTGAGGACAGGAAAGTTGAGCTTTATCAGGAAAAGATAACGAGTTTGAAAAAGAGACTGATTTTAGCGATTGTATTTGTTATTCCGCTTTTGTATATTTCGATGGGGCATATGCTTGGGGCGGCGCTTCCTGAGTTTTTGAATCCTAAGGTAAATGCGCTTAATTTTGCGTTGGCGCAGTTTGTGCTAACTTTGCCAATCATTTATGCTGGGAGAGATTTCTTTTCGCATGGTTTTAAAAATTTGGTAAGAAAATCACCGACAATGGATTCGTTAATTGCAATTGGAGCGACAGCGGCGATACTTTATGGAATTTATGCAACGTATAGAATTGTTACTGTGGATCCTGAAGCGCATATGGATTTGTATTATGAATCGGCTGGTGTAATTATTACGTTAATTTTGTTTGGAAAGTTGCTAGAAGCAAAGACAAAAGGGCAAACTTCATCGGCAATAAAAAAACTTATCGGACTTCAGCCTAAAAAAGCTAAAATTATTGAAAATGGTGTGGAAAAGGAGATTTTAATTGAAAATCTGAAGGTTGGAGATATTGTAATTGTAAAGCCTGGGGAAAAAATTGCGGTTGATGGGAAAATTGTGGAAGGTGCGACTTCTGTGGATGAATCAATGTTGACCGGAGAAAGTTTGCCAGTCAGTAAAAAAGTTGGGGATAAGGTTGTTGGAGGAAGTATTAATAAAAATGGGAGTATTAGATTTGAAGCAACTGAAATTGGGAAAAAAATACAGTTTTGTCACAGATTATAAAAGCTTTAGTTGAGGAAGCGCAAGGGTCGAAAAGCTCAATTTCACGAATGGCTGATGTTGTGGCGGCATATTTTGTGCCGATTGTTATTGGAATTGCGATAATTACAGGAGTTGCCTGGTTTGTAAGCGGAAGCGGATTAGTTACTGCATTGTCGTTTTTTTATCGCCGTACTTGTAATTGCATGTCCGTGTGCATTGGGACTTGCGACTCCGACATCAATAATGGTTGGAACTGGAAAAAGGTGCTGAAAACAGGGATTCTTATTAAAAAGTGGAGAAGTCTCTTGAAACAACATACAAAAATTAAAACGATTGTATTTGATAAAACAGGAACAATTACTAAAGGAAAGCCTGTATTAACTGATTTGATTGCTTATGAAAATTACAAGGAAGATGAACTTTTAAAAAAATTGCCGCAAGTGTGGAAAAATGATTCTGAACATCCACTGGCAGAAGCGATTGTAAATGAAGCAAAGGGGAAAAAATATCGAAATTAAGCCTTATGAAAAAAATTTAGGGCAATGCCAGGTTATGGGATTCGTGCGACTTTTTGAAGGCAAGGAAATTCAAATTGGAAATAAAAAAATTAATGGAAAATAAAAATTAATGTGGAAATTTCTCAAAAGGACTATAATATTTTTGTCAAATGAAGGAAAAACTCCAATGTATATTTCGATTGACAATGAATTGGCAGGAATTGTTGCAGTTGCCGATGTTATTAAGGAAACAAGCAAAGAAGCCATTGAAAAAAATTGAAAAAAATGGGAATTAAAACAATAATGCTTACAGGAGATAATGAAAAAAACTGCAGAATTTATCGCAAAGCAAGTGGGAATTGATGATGTAATTTCAGAAGTTCTGCCTTATCAAAAATCTCAAAAAAATAAAAGGAACTTCAGGAAAAAAAGATGAATTTGTCGCAATGGTCGGAGATGGAATCAACGATTCGCCAGCATTAGCCCTAAGCAAATGTAGGAATTGCGATAGGAAATGGAACAGATGTGGCTATAGAATCAGCTGATATTGTTTTTAATTAGAAACGATTTGCGGGATGTGGCAGGAGCGATTGCATTAAGCAAGGCAACAATTACAAATATAAAGGAAAAATTTATTCTGGGCATTTTTTTACAACGTACTTGGAATCCCTTTTGCACTGGAATATTTTATGCATTTTTCAATGGACCGAAGTTAGACCCAATGATTGCAGCCTTTTGCAATGTCGTTTAGTTCGGTGTCGGTTTTGGGAAATGCTTTGAGATTGAAGTTTTTTTAAAGTTAAATAATTAAAAATTTTTTTAGTGAGACTTTTATTATTTCCTTTTAAATAAAAAAATATGATATAATTCATTTGTAAAGGATTTATTCATAAAAAGAAGGAAAGGGAGTTGATAGTATGATTTATTCAGTAGAATTAGACAGTAATTTAATTAATAATTTTTCAGAAAGTATTAAAAAGAAAGTGGAGGCGATGAAGCCAATATAGTAACTAAAAATGCTAAAAAAATTATATTGAAATTGAAGAAAATCGAAAAAAATAAAAAAATATTAGCTGAAAAATATGGAATTTTTGGATAAAAATGGATGAACATATAGATGTTTTGAGAAGGTTACGTGATAAATGATGATTAGATATTTTGATATTGAAAACGTAGTTTTGATTCATGAAAAAGTCTTAAAAAAAGTGGTGGATTGCTTGGTTTTTAAAGATGAAGGCGGAATTAGTCAAGTATGTGATTTTTGTGCAGAATGATTTATATTATCCGACATTTTTAGAAAAAAATTATCATATATAATTTTTAGCATATCTAAAAATCATTTTTTTCAATGATGGAAACAAAAGAACTGCATTAATGTGTGAGCATATTTTCTTTCAATCAATGGTTATAGAGAAAAAAATAGATTTATATATAACTGACATGGAAACATATATAGTTGAATTAGTAGAAGGGAAAAATTAGCAGAGAAGAGTTAATAGAAATATTAAAAAAATATATTTAATATTAAGTTTTCATAGTAAATAAAAAAACCGTTTTAAATGAATTAATCAAACAAGACGGTTTTTTTATTTTGTTCTTAAATTAAAATATATTTAAAAATTTTATCCTTCTTTTTATGGCAGGTTTTAATGCTCCTAAAACAATAGCCGAAACAATACTTCCAATTATAACTGCTATTAAATATAGGAAGAAGTTGTTGCTTAATGCCATTACTAGGATTCCACCATGTGGAGCAGGTATTTTTATATTAAATAGTCCTGTTAATGCTCCTGCGATTGCTGAACCTACGACACTTGCTGGAATTACTCTTGTTGGATCTGCTGCCGCATAAGGGATTGCACCTTCTGTGATGAATGAGAATCCCATAATGTAATTTGTAAGTCCAGCCTCTCTTTCTTGTTCTGTAAATTTATTTTTTTAAAAGATTGTTGATGCTAATGCGATTGCAATTGGAGGAACCATTCCACCAGCCATAACTGCTGCCATTGGTAAACTTCCACCAGATGTCATTGTAGCGCCAATGTTCCAGAACCAAATACATAAAGTGCCTTATTTACAGGTCCACCCATATCAATAGCCATCATTCCACCAAGAACTGCACCTAATAGAACAGCGCTTGAACCAGACATTCCATTTAACCAAGCATTTAAACCATTGTTAATTATTGCTGCAAACGGATTTATAACAAGTACCATTGCTACACCTGTGATTAATACTGATAAAACTGGATACAATAATATCATTTTCAATCCGCTTAAAGATCTTGGCATACCTGATAATGCTTTTTACTAAACCTTGTACAACATATCCAGCTAAAAAATCCACCAAGCAATGCACCAATAAATCCAGAACCACCAGCCTGTTGCAATAGCCCCTGCAACTAGTCCTGCCGCTAATGCCGCTCTTTTCACTAATACTGTAAGCAATATATCCAGCTAATACTGGAACAAACAATCCAAATGCCTGTCCGCCAATATCTTTTTAACATTTTAGTAGCGGTGCTTTTAGAACCGTATTCTGCTCCAGCTCCACCATTACCAGACAATGTATCAACTAAAAATGCCAGTGCTATCAAAATTCCTCCACTTATTACTAACGGAAGCATATATGAAACTCCACTTAATAAGTGTTTGTAAAGTCCTTTTTTCTCAGATGAAGATGATTCAGAAGAATCTGCAGTTTTTGAACCGCTTGCATGGAAAATAGGAGCTTTTCCATCTAAAACTTGTTGAATTAATGCTTTTGCATTGTTAATTCCTTCTTTTGCTTCCACTTGAATTAACGGTTTTCCGTCAAATCTGTCAACTTCGATATTTCTGTTAATTGCTAAAATTACACCAGTAGCTTTTTTAATATCTTCATCAGTCAAGACATTTTTTCTACCATCCGCACCATTTGTTTCAACTTTTATGTTTATTCCCATTTCATCAGCTGCTTTTTTTAGTGCTTCTGCTGCCATATAAGTATGGGCAATTCCTGTTGGGCAGGCTGTTGCTGCGATTATGTAAGGAGCATTTTCATCAGTTGGAGCTTGTGCAGTTACAGCATCTTTCTTTTTCTTCTTCTGCAAATTTTTTTCTGCTTCAAACTTTTATTAATGATTTCCAGTACTTCATCAGCTGTCTTTGCATTTTTCAAGAGCTTTCCTTGAAATTATCATCCAATAATAATTGTGATAATCTTGCAAGTGTTTCAATATGAGTGTTATTTGCGCCATCTGGAGCGGCAATCATAAAGAACAATGTTGCAGGTTCTCCATCCAATGAATCGTAATCAATTCCTTCTGGTTTTTCTACCCATTGCAAGTGCAGGTTTTTTTACATATTTTTGTCTTAGCATGTGGAATTGCGATTCCTTCACCAATTCCAGTTGAGCTTTGAGCTTCTCTAGCCATCAATGCCTCTACATATCCGTCATAATCATTCAGGACACCTGTTTTTTTCGTGCAGTCTGGCAAGTTCTTTAATTATATCTACTTTAGTTGTAGATTTCACATCTAGACTAATTCTATCTTTAATCAGTAAGTCAGATATTTTCATTTGTACACCATCCTTATTTTTTTATTTTTTTCTTAATTTTATTTTTTTAAAGTAAATAATTTTTTTATTTTTAAACGTGGTAATAGAGTAACTTTAAAATTCGATACAAAAAAATCATTACTATATTTATTAATTGTTAAATTTTTTTTATTATTTAAAAAGTTTCTTTTTGAAATTTCAATTTCATCATATAATTTATTTACTAAATCTTTTTCTGCAAGTCCATAAGAATAAAGTTTGTAGCACTTCCTGAAGCGACTGCTAATCTAAATGAATCTTCTGGAGAAAGCCCTTTTACAAATCCTGCAGTAAATCCTGCAACCATAGAATCTCCAGCACCAATTGAGTTGATTAATTGCCCTTTTTGGAACAGATGCTTCCAGCACAAAGTCCTTGTTTACAAGCAATGCGCCTTCGCCACCTCTAGACAAAATGACATTTTTTTAACTCCTCTGTCTAAAAAAAGAATTTACATTTTTCTACGATTTCAGCCTTTGTTTCCAGTTTTTTTCGTTAAACATTTCTCTTAGTTCATGAATATTCGGCTTAACAAAAAGATTATTGTGAATATTGTCTTGCAGTAAATTTCCTCTTGTATCAAGTACAATTTCCACATTTGCTTTTACATTTTCAGATAATTGCTTGTAAATTTTACTGCTGATTGAAGATGGGATGCTTCCAGATAAAACAAGTATATCTCCATCTTTTAAATCAGAAATTTTGTTAGTTAGTTCCTGCAATTTTTCTGCTGTAATTTCTGGTGAAACTCCGGTAAGTTCAGTTTCCTTGTCATTCCCATTAACCTTTACATTAATTCTAGTATTTCCTTCAAGTTCCACAAATTCAGATTTAATGTTATCCTTTTTCAAATCTCTGACAATAAAATCTCCAACAAATCCAGCAACAAATCCAATTGCTGTAGATTCCACATCCAGATTTTTCAATACTTTAGAAACATTAATCCCTTTTCCACCAGCTCTATAATTTACTTCGTGGGCAAGATTCAAATGTTCTGCTTTTAAATCATCCTTCAGATACATGTCATAATCCAATGCTGGATTCAATGTCAATGTGTAAATCATCTTTTTTTCTCCTCCTAAATTTAAATATATTTTAAAACTATTTTTTTCAAATCATTTAATAGATATGCTTAATAACTCGAATTTTTTTATTTTATCAAAGATTCAAGATTTCTTGCTTCATAATATTTATTTTATTATAATTCTAATATAATTTCAAAACAAATCTAATATGGTTATACTATATTATTTGCCACTATATATTTATAACATTTGAAATTTAAAAAGTCAAATAATTTAGACTATTAAATTTATTTTCTCATTTTTCTTTAATGTTAATATATTATAATTAAATTAAATCAAGTCAAGATTCAAATCAGATTATAATGGGAGTGGTATATATGAAAAAGTAAAATCAAAAAGATATTTATTTATGCCTTGCTTTTATCTTTAATAAGTTGTGGAAGCAGTGGTGGTAATAAGGATACAGAAAAAACACCAACACCAACACCAAAGCCAAAACCAGCAGATCCAAATCCAAAAGGGCCAAGTGCCTCAGATGTTTATTATAACGGTGAAATTGTGATCCGAAATGGAGGATATTCATCACAATATCCAAATGGTATAATACTTACAACGGCAACAAGTGATATAGTTAAAATTCCAAATATACTGGAACACCAATAAAAACAAGATTACCAGACATCTTCAGGGACTCCAATGAATGAAAAAATATTTTTGCACAGTACAGGAACTACACAGCAAGTTACAGATTTTAGTTCAGATTTAACTGCTTCAAATAGTTATCGAGCAGCAATTGGCGGAGATTTAATGGACGAGTATATTGCAAGGGTAAATTCAGCTTCAGGTGGAGATAATTTATTAAATAGTGCAAGAACACTCACGACTTTAGTCGTAAAATGAATTGCACGAAAAATTTTAGTAAGCATATAGGGAAACTTGTATGTAGACACGGAGCAAAACCGTGCAACAAAGAAACTGAACTGCTGGGAACTCTTAAAGCTGGTATAACCACAACATAATATCTAAGTGAAAACATGGTATAAGTGTGATGGTGGCGAAAGCAGAAAAAATATATTAGATGGTGCAAGGTTAAATCCTAAACATTATGATAATAGACAATCAGCAGCTAATCCTGAAAAGGAAAGTTCAACGACTATCCCTCGTGAGGGGAGTACAATACAAGCGATAGGTATTGGAAGTGGTTTCGCCTAAGTCCTTGAAATAGGATATGGATAAGATATAGTCTGTGCTTGTTAGAGATAACAAGAAGTTCAAGGCTAATCTCCTTAACTTATTAAGGAGTATACATGCCATGAGAACTGCATAAGTAGTAGCGCACTTATGTGAACGACGCTTCCCACTGTTGTGGGGTTTTAAAAAACTTTAAAAAATATTTAAAAAAATATTACTTTTTTTGACAGATAAAATGTAGAATACATGGTATAATATCTCTGATGAAAAAGGAGGTGATATCTATGTATCTAACTTTTAAAAACAACAAGTAAAAACATCTTAGTAAAAAAAGGAGTTTAGGAATTTAAAACATTTATCTCATATAGCCAAGAACTTAACGAATGAAGTTTATATAATATTAGACAATACTATTTTTAATAAGAAAAAGTATTTAAGTTATAATGAAAAACTATAAAATGCTTAAAAAAATAGTGAGAATTACAAGAAATTAAATTCTAATATGGCTCAACAAATTCTAAAAAGAAGTAGACGGAAGTTTCAAATCATTTTTTTGGACTTTTAAAAACTTGCTAAGAATGGTCAATATAATGGTAAAAATAAAATTACCTAATTATCTTGATAAAGATGGTTTTACAACTCTTGTTATAAGTTTTGTTAGATTAAAAGACGATATGCTGATTATTCCTTATTCAAATTCATTTAGAAAGACACATAGGAAATCGCAATAAAACTACCACCAGTATTAAAAAGGCAAGAAGATAAAAGAGATTAGAATAATGCCAAAACAACATTCTAGGTACTTTGAAATTCAATATACTTACGAAGTAAAAGAAGTTCAAAGGGAATTAAATGAAAAACAATGCACTAGGAATTGATTTAGGTATAGATAATCTTTGTACTTGTGTTACAAAATGCTGGAGCATCATTCATAATAGATGGTAGAAAAATTAAAATCAATAAATCAATATTATAATAAGATAAATGCAAAATTACAAAGTATAAAAAGATAAGCAAAAGACCTCCCGCACAACATTAAGGCAAAAAGAGAATAATAGAAGGAGAAATAATCGTATAGAAGATTATCTTTCAAAAAGCAGCAAGAATAATTGTAAATTATTGTCTTAATAATGATATAGGAAAAAAATAATTTTAGGATATAATGAAGATTTTCAAAGAAATTCAAATATAGGAAGTATAAATAATCAAAACTTTGTAAATATCTCATATGGAAAAATTAAGAGATAAATTAATATATCTATGTAAACTATATGGAATAGAATTTAAACTGCAAGAAGAGAGTTATACATCAAAAAGCAAGTTTCTTTGATGGAGATGAAATTCAATATATGATAAAGAAAAATCAAAAAGAATATAAATTCAGTGGAAAAAAAGGATAAAAAGAGGACTATATCAAACAAGCACAGGAAAAACTTATAAATGCAGATTGTAATGGAGCATTAAACATATTAAGGAAAAAGTAAAGTTGTGGATTTAAGTATCCTATACAATAGAGGTGAACTGAACACACCTAAAAAGAATAAGGGTAGTGTAAAAAGCTATCAAACTTCTTAGAAAAATTTTTTTAAATAATTTTAAAGATTTTAGAACCCTGCAACTTTAGTTGTGGGAGGTTCAGATATTTGGCCAGCGGGGGATATCAGAGGAAATAAAAATCCGTCACTTGAAGGAGGACTTCCTTATTTTGAAAAAACTTTGGAAAAATCTTGGGTAAATGTAGTTGCACTTGTGAATAAATCTGGAACTGCAGGATTGGAATGGAAGGATTTAGAGCCATTGTCAAATGCAGGGGTAGCTAGTAAATGGACTATAACTGCGGTAAGTGAAGATGGAACATCAGCAAAAGCAGCGGAAAAATGTTGCAAAAGCGGTAGATCAGGTACGTGAAAAATTTCCTGGAATGAAAATGGATATGATTAGAGACATAATTCTTTCAACAGCTACTGATATCGGAGCAGCAGGAGTGGATAATGTATTTGGATATGGACTTTTTAAATGCTACTACTGCTTTTAAATGGACCAAGAAACTTGAATTACAGGTTAAGCAAGTTTCATGTTCCAGATACAAAAAAACTTGGGTTTTTAGAAATAATATTTATGGCTCGTATACAGATTTAGAAAAAAACGGAAAAAGGGACATTAGTTTTAGAAGGAAAAAAATTCTTTTTATAAAAATAAAAGTAGATGGTGGAACACTAGTTTTGAAAGGAGACAATACTTCTGAATATGAAACAATAATAAAAAGATGGAATACTCGATGTTAAGAAAAAAATTTACTCCCAAAAAAATATTGAAATAGAAACAAATGGAACATTGATTACAAATCCTGAAACTGTGATAGGAGAAATTTCTAAAAATTATTATACGGAGGAGATAACTGTTAATAAGGCAGTTGATGTTGTAAATAAAGGAACATTAAAGAATATTGGAACAGGAGCGATTATAACTGGAAATTATACAGCGAAATATGGTTCAGTGACAGAAGCAGAAATTGGATCAAAATTAATAGTAAAAAGGAACAATAAAAAAATTGATGGAAGAGAAAGAAATCAAACTTTGGGAAGCACAGTAAAAACTTTTTGAGTAATGGATACGTTACTGCAACGCCAACAACATCGGCAGTTATTGAAGTCGAAAAAGGAATAGAAGGACAATTTGCAAAAAGTGGAAACTGATGGATTGATTAATGGAAAAGTGGAAAAATAAAGGAAATTCAATTGAAGCTACAATTAGTAGAAAAAAATGTGGAAGATTATGTAAATAGTTTGAAAAAAATAGCGATGAAATGCAGAAGAATACTGCTAAAAAAATGTAGAGGTTTCCTTTAAAGAATTAGATAAAAAAATAAAGTTTGAAGGAAATGCAAATGTTTCTAATTTTTGCTTTAGGTGCGGCAAAACTTCAAAAAAATTCCCTATCTTTGAGTTCAAGTATATTAGATAGTTTATCAGGACAAATTTATGCTTCAGCTCAAAGCTTTTAACATTTCAACAATCGCAAACAATAAATAAGGATTTATCAAATAGACTTGTAATGCTCGGAACGCTTGATAATGCTAGTGATAAATTTGGATTATGGATTTCTTCCATTGGAGCTAATGGGAAATTAAAACAAAATGGGTATGCTGAAGGAAAAAAACTAAAAGTTTATGGAGGACAGGTTGGAATTGATAAGCAATTTGGAGAAAAATTTGATTTTAGGAACGGCTTTAAACTTTTATTCAAAAAGGAAATGTGAAATTTGATAGACATGGTGGAAAAATCAGATGCGGATAATTTTGGAATTTCATTGTATGGAAGAGTTGGAAATAAAGATAATTCGATGTATTTGCAAGGAAGAGTTGGACTTGGATTTGTAAATAGTGAAGTTAAAAGGGATATTATTTTATCTGAAAATGATATTTCACGAGGAAAAAAATTGAGCATAATGATAAAGTAATTTCAGGATATTTAGAAACAGGGTATGATGTGAAAAAAAGGTGATTTTGTATTGACACCATTTGCTGGAATCTCGCACGATACAGTTCAAAGAGGAGCATTTCATGAGGAAAAATAGCCAATTTGGATTAAAGGCGGATAAAAAGACTTACAAACAAACAAGTGGACTTGCTGGAGTTAGAGTTAGTCAGAAATTTAATTTTGAAAAATGGTTCAAAAACTACATTACAAGGATATATAACACATCAAAGGGCATTTAATAATGAAGATTTGAATTTTAAAGCATCATATTCAGGACTACCAGATGCAAAAATTTAAAGTAAAGGGAATAGGACTTTCAAAGAACCAAACATGGGTAGGAGCTGGAGTTTTTAAATGAAGTTAGTTCAAAAATTTTGCCTGGTATTTGAATTATGATGGAAAAAAATTGATAAAAAGGCTAAAAAAATAATGTATTTACAAGCTGGTATGAGAGTTAATTTTTGATAGACTTTTTAAATAATGAATTTACAAATTTTTTTATGAATTTTAAATTATATATGTTCAATTATCATTGGTAAAATATTTTCAAATAAAAGTTTAGTTCAAAAAAATTAAAAAAATAAGTTTTTAGGGAGATGATTTTTATGAAAAAGAAAAAAAGTTTTAATGTTAATTCTATTGGTCTTTATGATGGTAACGCCGGCAACGAAAGCAGATTTTTGGTCAAAATTAAGAGATGCTCTTATAGGTGGTGATAATTATTCAAATTCAAGTTCAGAGGATAAAAAAATATTGTAGATGGTAAAATTTATAATCCAAAGGATAATAGAGAATATAGACTAGTTGAAAAAAATGAAAGATGAAAGAGAAAAATTCTCAAAGTGACTATAGAAAATTTGAAAAATTCATCAAGTAAAAATTTTTTTATTATGAATGTACAATAAATCCAAAAGATTTTTTTATCAATAATAGGATTTAGGACTTTTTATGGATATGCTGATTTTCCTGTATATGAAATTAGTTCAGGAGTGGAAAAAGTGTTATGAAAAAGAAGGAAAATGAATATAAAAAGGAAGTTTCTAAAAGGAAAAATTTATATAGACAATAAATTGGCAAAAATATTTTTAAAAAAATGAAATTAATGTTCAAAAAAATAGCAGTTTATGATGCAAAAATTAAATGATAGAGGCTATCCTTTGTTTAGTTCAAAAAAATCCAAGAGTTTTGATAAATGATAAATTAGTATCTTATTAAAAATGATAAAAAAATTAAAAAAAGTAAAAAAATAAGAAAAAAATATCAAAAATATTAATCTTTTTATTAAATTTAATTATAAGCATATATATATATAATCTTTTTGTGGTATAATAATCAATGTAGTAAATAAGTTTAAAAACAAATTGAAAAGGAGTAATTATGAGAAAGAAAAATTATTTTATTAGCTGGAATTCTAGCAATGCTGTCATCTTGTAATGTAGTAAGAACTACTGGAACAGTTGCTGCAAATACAAACTTTATTCTGTACTGCTGTACCAGTCGTATTACCTATTGCAGCAGTAGCAGCAGTAGGGAAGTGCTGCTGAAAAAACTTAAGCCAAAGGAAAAATGAAAAATCCAGAAAAAAAGCAATTGCTGGTCTAGTTGAAAAAGGTTCCTATGAATATACAGAGCCTAAGATTAAGGAAAAAAATGGCTGGACAACTGTTAGTGGAACATTTTAAAATAAGTGTAAATAATGATGATAAAAAAGAGTTAGGAAGAGATTTGAAAAAAATATTACTATGCGTATCCCATGTTATGATAAAGATGGCAATAGTGTTGGTGATGCTGTAGATGATATTAAAGTATTAAGAAAAAAATGAGACTTTAAGATACAGTGCCACTTTGGAAAAGTCAGGAAGTAAATTCATGTAAGCCTGCTGATGCAAGATTTTCTATTGGAAATACTGAAATTGAATTTGAAAAATTAAGTTAAATAAGGAGCAATTATGAGAAAGAAAAATTATTTTATTACTGGAATTATGACAGCACTATCATCTTGTGTTCCATTGGTAACAGCAGCTGCTCTGCCAATTGCAATAGGAGCGGAGGCAGTAAATGGTATTGGGCATGCATTTGAAAAAAAAGTTGCTCCTCAACCAAGTCAAGTGGAAACACTTAGTAATTTAGTTGAAGTTGGAAATTATGAATATTCACAGCCTGTAATTGAAAAAAAAGATGGAAATACGATTGTTAGCGGAACATTTAAAATAAATGTAAGTAAAAGTGATAAAAAAGTAGCAAGTCGACCTTTGATAGATGTAGATATGCTTATTCCATGTTATGATAAAGATGGTAATAAGATTGGTAATGCAGAAGATGTAATTAAAGAATTAAGAAAAAAATGAAACTTTAAAAATATAGTGCTGTTTTTAAAAAAATCAGGAAGCAGTTTCTTGTAATCCTGCCATTGCAAATTTTTTTCTATTGGAAGAACTGAAATCGAATTTTAAGCATATTAATACTATGAGGCAATAACCATTATTAGAAAATAAATAAAATATAGTTTCTATTTTTTTAAATAGAGTTTAGTATAAAATTTATATGGCAGTAAAAAAATGTAATTAACAATTAAGTTAATTACATTTTTTTATTACATAAAAGATAACTTAAAAATCATAAATAATTTTGGATTAATTAATGTTTATGTCCGCAACAGCAAGAATGTGAGTGCATATCAATTACCATACGTCCTTGAATTGTTCCTTCTTCCATTTCCTTAAAGATTTCAGGAGCTTCTTCAATAGTTCTAGTTTGAACTACTGGCACAACTAATCCTTCTGCTCCAAATTGGAATGCTTCTCTCAAGTCTTCTCTTGTTCCAACAAGCGATCCGATTACTTCAATTCCGTCCAATACAGTTTTTACGATTGGCAAGTCCATAGTTTCTGATGGAAGTCCAACTGCAACAACTTTTCCTGCAGCTCTTACCGAATCAACAGCTTGGTTAAATGCAACTTTTGATACAGCAGTAACTACAGCAATATGAGCTCCAATTCCGCTTAATTCTTTAATTTTTGCAACTGGATCTTCTTTTTTACCATTTATAACATAATCGACCCAACTTCTTTAGCAAGTGCCAATTTATCATCATTAATATCAACGGCAATTACATGAGTATTAAATACTTTTTTTAGCATATTGAACTGCTAAGTTTCCTAATCCTCCCTACACCGTAAATTACTACCCATTGTCCTGGTTGAGGGTTTCCAACTTTTATAAACTTTTATAAGTTGTAACTCCTGCACAAGTGATGCTGCTGGCTTGAGCCGGATCCAAACCTTCAGGAACTTTTACTGCATAATCAGCTGTAACAATACATTGTTCAGCCATTCCTCCATCTGCAGAATATCCAGCATTTATTACATCTCTACATAATGGTTCTTGTCCATTAATACAATATTCACATCTTCCGCATCCTTCAAAGAACCAAGCAATACTAACTCTGTCTCCAGGTTTTAATGATGTTACTCCATCAGCAACTTCTTTTACAATTCCAATTCCTTCGTGTCCCAAAATTCTTCCAGGAACTTTTCCAAAGTCCCCATGAGCCACATGCAGGTCAGTATGGCAAACACCGCAATATTCTACATCAACTAATGCTTCTCCAGCTTTTAGTCCTCTTAATTCTTTTTCTACAACTTCTATCCCTGTTCCATCTTTTATTAACTACTACTGCTTTCATTTTATTTCCTTCCTTTTTACTTATTTTTTTCAATTTTTAAGTTTTTAAATTTAGTTATATGAATATTTAATCATACGATATATTTATACACTAAAAAAATTTAAAAAGTCAAATTATTTTTTTAGTAAAAATAGTTTGTCTTGCTTACTATTTAGATAAAAAAATTTATTTTAATAAAATGTTATTAAAAAAGATTTTTTTCAAATTTTTTTAAAAATTTATTGACAATAGGTAGTTTGTTTGGTAGAATTTCTGTGAGCATAAGTTTTATTAGTTATTTATCTTAATTTTTTTGTTTTGATTTTAGATATAGTAAAAATAACGGATATAAATATTTGGAATTTATGCTAATTTATTGTTTTGTGGAGGTGGATGTTTTTGAACGAGGAAGTCCCGGAAGAGAGATTTAAAAAAATCTGAATAAATTAAAATTTACAAATTTATGCAAATACGGATAAAGGGAGTATCTTCGTTGCTGTTATTCTTCTGATTTTTTTATTTGCATAAAAATTTAAAAAAATTTGAGAATGCAAAAAGAAAGGAGATAATGATGGAAAAACAACATTATTCAAAAACTTATAGATGAAAAAAATATTTTGAAATTAGAAAAATATTTAAATGATTTAAACATTGTGGAAGTTTCAGAACTGCTGAATCAGTTTGAGTCTTCTGAACTAATAATGATTTTTTTCGGCTACTTTCTAAAAAATAGGGCAGCCGATGTATTTTCATATCTGGACAGCGAACATCAGGAAATGATTATTAAGACAATGACAGATGTGGAAACTAAAAATATATTTGATGAGTCTGTATTTTGACGATATTGTCGATATTATCGAAGAAATGCCGTCAAATGTAGTAAAAAAATATTAAGGAATACCGATGCAAAAGACAGACACACAATAAATCTTTTGTTAAAATATCCTGAAAAATTCAAATTTGGAAGTATTATGACAACTGAATATATGGACTTGAAAAAGGACATGACAGCGTCTTCTGCAATTTTTAAAATTAGAGATGTTATGGAAGATATGGCAAATGTCTATACCTGCTATGTGGTTGATGAAGGTAGAAGGCTGGAAGGAGTAATTTCCCTAAAAGAGAACTTTTATTACGAGCGAGGATGATAAGCCAATTCAAAATCTTATGAATAAAAAAATGTAATAAGTGTTCATGTAAATGATGATCAGGAAAAGGTTGCGGAAATAATAAAAAAATATAATCTTATCGTACTTCCTGTGACTGATGATGAAAATAGACTTTTAGGAATCATTACGATTGATGATGTAATGGATGTTGTGGAACAGGAAGCGACAGAGGATTTTCATAGAATGGCTGGGATTTCGCCTGTGGAGGAGTCTTATTTAAAAACAAGCGCCTTTACAATGGCAAGACAAAGAATTAGCTGGCTTATTGTGCTTATGATTTCTGCTACATTTACTGGAAGAATTATAAGCAAATATGAAGATGTGCTGCAGTCTGTAGTTATACTTTCTTCATTTATTCCAATGCTGATGGACACTGGAGGAAATGCAGGCGCACAGTCTTCGACAATTGTAGTCCGTGCTTTGGCATTGGGGGAAGTTGATACAAAAGATACTTTTTAAAAATATTAAAAAGAATTTCTTATTTCATTTATAGTAAAGCTGTTGTTTTAGCGGCAATAAATTTTTTTAAGAATTATAACTTTGACAAAAAAACACCTTTAAATGTTGCAATGACAGTTTCAGTAACTTTAATTTTTGTAGTTATAATTTCTAAAAATAATAGGTGCTTTTTACCAGTTATCGCTAAAACTTTTTAAAAATGGATCCGGCAATAATGGCAGGTACCTTTTAATAACAACGATTTTAGATGCGCTTACTCTTACTATTTACTTTAGATTTGCAACTATGTTTTTTTAAGTAATGTTATAAAATAAATATTTTTTTATAAAATTTAAGAATATAAAAAAATTGATTGTCTAATCGAAGTTATATGGCAACTAATATAAGAAAAAAATGAGGTGAGAAAAAAATGAAAAAAATAAAAAAAGAATAATTGAAGATCTTTTGAAAGAAAAATATTTTGAAATAAAAAAAGAATTAGATAAATTAAATGCAGTTGAAATTTCTGATGTGATAAATTTATTTAAACTGCCAGAGACTTTGTAATAATGATTTTTAGACTTTTAAAAAGATAAAGCGGCGGATGTGTTTTTCATATTTGGATAGTGAACATCAGGAAATGATTATTCACGCTTCAACTGATGTTGAAACACGGGAAATATTTGATGAACTGTATTTTGACGATATTGTTGACATTATCGAGGAAATGCCGTCGGATATTGTAAAAAAATCTTGAAAAAAATACGGATAGAAAAGATAGACATTTGATAAACCAAACTTCTAAAAATATCCAGATAATTCAATTTGGAAGCATTATGACAACTGAATATGTGGATTTTCAGAAAAAAATATGACAGTTCAAGAGGCGATAGGACAGATTTGAAAAAAACTGGGAAAGACAAGGAAAAATATTTATACTTGCTATGTTACGGACAAAAAAAGGAAAATTGGAAGGTGTGCTTTCACTAAAGGAATTGATTTCTAAAAAGGACAGTGCTGTAATTGAAGATATTATGAATACAAATTTTTGTAAGTGTAAATACACATGATGATCAGGAAAAAAAGTTGCAGATTTATTTAAAAAAAGTACGATTTTATTGTTATGCCAGTTGTTGACCATGAAAATAGGCTTTTGGGAATAATTACGGTGGATGATGTTTTAGATGTTGTGGATCAGGAAGTTACGGAAGATTTTTCACAAAATGGCTGGAATTACTTCACCTACCGATGATTCCTATTTAAAGACAAGCATCTTTACGATGGCAAAAGCAAAAGAATCGGGTGGCTTTGCAGTTCTTATGATTTCTGACACAATTTCTGGAAATATAATACAAGGTTACGAAAAAGTTCTGGCAAAGTCAATAATTTTAACAGCATTTATCCCAATGCTTATGTCAAGCGGTGGAAAATGTTGGTTCACAATCTTCAACGGTTGTAATCCGTTCACTTGCACTTGGGGAAATCTCTCCAAAAAGATGCCTTTAAAGTAATAAAAAAAGAATTTTCAATTGGAATAATGGTTTCAATAGTTTTGGCGCTGTTAAATTTTATAAGACTTATAACATTTGAAAAAACTAATTTTGTAATTGCTTTTGTCGTTTCATTGACACTTGTATTTACAGTAATTGTATCAAAACTGGTTGGAGCACTGCTTCCGCTTGGAGCAAAAATTGTGAAGGCTGATCCAGCGGTTATGGCAACACCTTTGATAACAACAATTTCAGATGCTGTGACACTTGTAATTTATTTTAATTTTGCTGCGATGTTCTTAAAACTTTAACAAAAGATAAATGAGAGCAGTCTATAAGTAATGTAAATCTAATGAAATACTGGAAATATCTTTATATATTTATGGTATAATATAATAAACTTTTAGGAAGGAAGATAATCTTATGAAGGCTAAAAATATTAATTTTTATTAAGCATGCTTCTATTTGTAGTAAGTTGTGGAACTCATCCGGCGCAAAAAGGAATTTGAGAGACAAATGAAAGTAATACAGTCGGGAAATTTATCAAAATTTGGCAAGGCAAGTGGAGATGTAACGGTTATTTTTAGATCAATTTAGTAAAATGTATGGCGAAGGAATGAAAAAAATAACCTACAAAATTAACAAAGTTGAGGCAAAAGGGGATACAGCCACAATTAATGTTACTGTAAAAATCTCCTGATTTAACACCTTATATGTCAGAACTTCAAAATAGAATGTCTGAAAAAAACTTTCAAAGGCTATGCCAAAAAAATAACGAAGAACTGCAAAATCAAATATCAGAACTTGGAAAAAGAATTTTTTTAATGAAAAAAATTTAATAGCAAGGATTTGAAATATACAGAAAAAAACTTTGGATGTTAAGTATGTAAAAAAATGGAAAAAGATTGGGAAATGAGCGATGAAAATGAAGAATTTTTTTCAAAATCTTAACTTTTGGGCTTATGAACTAGTTTATACTATTTCCCATTAAAAATAATAGAGTTGTTATAATTTCTACTATGCAAGAGGTCGAGGCTCCTTGTCAGGAAATAAATAAAATATAATTTCTGGATTTAGTATTGAATAAAAAAAGAAGAAGTTACTTTGAATTTAGATAACTTCTTTTTGAAAATAAATTTTTTTCAGCAAGGGTCATGTTGTTTTCCATTTAAATAGTGGATAATTGTGAATTTCAAAATTTAACAAAAGATAGCAAGAAGTCTTCGACTTCTACAAGTGGGAGATGAATTGCTTTTTGTAAAAAATTGAAAAAAAGAATACTCTTATGATACAATTTTTGTATAAAATATCGAAGAGAAATAATTAAAAATAATATTCAAAAATCAAAAGGAGGTGTAATTTTATGAAATATAATTTAGCATTCAGATACAGAATTTATCCAAATAAAGAGCAGGAATTATTGATAAATAAGACTTTTGGATGTGTTCGTTTTGTTTACAATACGATTTTGTACACTGCTAATAAAAATTTATGAAGAAACTGGAAAAAAATAAAAATAATTACACCTGCCAGTTTGAAAAGTGAAAATCAATTTCTAAAAAGAAGTAGACAGTCTGGCACTTTCAAATGCTCAATTAAATGTAAGACAATCGTTTACAAACTTTTTTTCAGAAGAGAGCAAAGTTTCCAAGGTTCAAATCTAAAAAGAATAGTGTTAAAAAGTTATACGACAAATTGTGTGAATAATTCGATACGAATTGAGGAAGATAAATATTTGGTTTTGCCAAAAATTAAAAAAGAATAAAATTAAAATATCATGAGAAATACCGAAGGATTACAAGATAAAGTCAGTAACATTGACAAACAGTAATGGAAATTACTATGTTTCTATTTTGACAGAATTTGAAAAAGAAATTCAAAAAGTAGATAGTAATGATAAAGTAATTGGACTTGATTTTTCGATGTCTGAATTATTTGTCAGTTCTGAAAACCAAAGGGCTGATTATCCAAGATATTTTAGGATGTTGGAGAAAAAAATTGAAAAAAATTACAGAAATCATTATCGAGAAAAAGTAAAATTTTCTAAAAAAATTGGTATAAAGCAAAAAAAGCGAAAAATATCAAAATTGCATGAGTATATCAAAAATTGCCGAAGAGATTTTTCTACATAAATTATCGAAAAAAATTATCTGAAGCGTATAATGCTGTAGTTGTTGAGGATTTGAATATGAAAGGGATGAGTCAGGCATTAAATTTTGGGAAAAAGTGTAGGAGATAATGGATGGGGAATGTTTTTAAGAATGCTTGAGTATAAACTGATGTTTTTAGGGAAACAATTTTTGAAGATAGATAAATGGTTTCCGTCATCGAAAAACTTGCAGTAAATGTGGAAACGTTAAAGAAAAAAATTGAAATTATCAGAAAGAATTTATAGATGTGAGTGCTGTGGGATTGAAATTGATAGAGATTACAATGCGGCACTGAATATAAAAAAACATTGGAAAATTGATGTTGAAATATTAGGAAAAATAAAAGAAGACAGGGTAGGGAACTACCCTGAAGAAACTAGTAAATATATTTGGCTAACAAAAGCAGATACTTCCCAAGAAGCTCCCACTTCTAAAAGCAGGGAGTAGTTCACAGGCTGTTAAATATTGTAAATTCTCAAGTTCATTTTCTTTGAGTGTATCTGGATGTTTTCTAAATTGAATTTTTTTCCAAAAAGATTCTGTTATGTCAAATTCTGATATAAGATATATATGTAGTTCAAATTTTGTCTGCGTGCTGCAAATCCAGATTGTTCCTTTGGATGAATCTGTAAAAGCGTAACCGATATTGCTGCTTCTCTTCCATTTGAAAAATATGGTTTTTTTGGAACTGGAAGTTTTGACATTCTTCGGTTAAGTTCCTTGCTAACTATATTTTCATGAGCATCAGTGCCAAAAAAACTATAAAAAGATGAAATTACAAAACAGATACCAATAACAAATATTCCGAGTTTTAAAAAGAATTGGTGTTAATATACAGGCTAAAAAAATTAGAACTCTTGCTGTATAAAATTTTAATTTTATATATTTGTAATTTTTTTACAATCATTGTCTTTTTCTCCTTTGCATTAGGTAATATTCCACTGGTTATCTAAAAAAATTCCTTTATATCATTTAATTTTTGAGTTTTTAGCATTAGCATCTGGATCTGAATTTCTATCTGGATGCACTTTTAATTATTTCCTTTTTATACGCCTTTTTTTATTATGTCTTCATTTATTTCTCCATTTTTATCAATTTTTCAAAAATATCTAGATATTCTTCAAATTTCTGGATAATTCCTCCATCATTTGTGCTTTTGGTAATCAAAAATTTGAATAGTCATTATTTTTTTCTTTCATATTGCTCCCTTGAGTATTCCTGTTGATGTCTATAGTATGAGTATTCTTGGGATTTTTCTTTCCAGTGCTGTTTTTTTCCCTGTCCTGCTGCTTCTGATATTCTTCCTGAGACTTTTCTTCTTCTTTCGTATTCTTGATTCCTTGCGTTTTCAAACCATTGCTCATATTTTTTTGTAAATTTTTCTTATTTTCTCCTCTTTCATTCAGAAGAATTCCCAAAAATAAAATTCAAAAAAATTCTGGAATGGCTTTAAAAAAATCAAAAAAATTGCACAAGCAATTAGAACGTAAATAAGAACACCTAAAAAAGCCAGCTCCAGTTTCCAGCAAAAAAATAAAAAGCAAGAAGAGCAAAAAAATACTAAAATTGGCAGTATTGTATAAAATCCTATAGCCATTATTGCCAATGAAATTAAACTGCATAATTCAGCAATTTCACTAATATAAATTGTACTAATCTTATTAAGGTTTTCACTGTTTTCCTCCTTTTTAGAATTTAAATCCCTGTTTAAAAAAATTTAAGTAAAGAGATCTTTACCCTTGCAAAGAAATTTATAGTTTGTTCTTCCGTTTAAATGGAAAAATAGCATTAAACAGTATTTATTTAGCAAAAAAATTCAAAAATTTCCTATTTCAAATAAAAAAATTCTTAAATTAATAGTATTTTACTCAATTATAAGTTAGATGTCAACTTTTTATATCTTTTATAAATACAATAAAAAAATGGGGCTGTTTCACAAAATAAATAAAATTCCTAAATCATAAATCTATATTTATAGAATCAATAAAAAAATAATACCTATTGATTTTTTTAAAATATGTAATATTTATGTTAGTAAAATTATTTTTGAATTATGAGACAGCCTCATCATATACTAAACTATGAATTTATTATTAAATTAAATGCAATAAAATTAATATTTTGTAATTAAATAGTCAAATGCGCTAAGTGCCGCTTTTGCTCCTTCTCCCATTGCAATGATTATTTGTTTTTGCTTGATATTTGTAACATCTCCTGCTGCGAAGATTCCTGCTGCGGAAGTTGAGTTGTTTTCAGGGTTGATTACGATTTCTCCAATTTTATTTGTTTCAACTAAATCTTTTACAACTTCGCTTCTAGGCGATAATCCTACTTCCACGAACATTCCTTCCACATTTAATGTTTTTTCTTCTTCAGTTTCTCTGTTTTTGTAGATGATATTTTCTACAAATTCATTTCCGTTTACTTTGGTAGTTGCAGAATTTAAAATTACTTTTATATTTGATTGCTCAGCCAATTTTTCCTGTAAAACTTTATCAGCCTTTAATTCAGGCATAAATTCGATTAATGTAACTGATTTTTGCAATTCCAGATAAATCAAGAGCCGCTTCAACACCTGAATTTCCGCCACCAATTACAGCAACATCCAGTCCTTTGTAGAAAAGGTCCCGTCACAAGTTGAGCAGTAATGAACCCCTTTCCCAACGTATTCGGCTTCTCCTGGAATGTTAAGGCTTCTTGGTTTTGCTCCAGTTGCTATAATAACAGTTTTCGATTTATAACTTTTTCCATCATCAGTTACCAAAATTTTATCTTTTCCATCTTCCTTTATTTCTTTTACCAAATGCCCTTCTTTAAATGCAACTTCGTATTCCTTCAGATGTTTTTTTCCAAAGTTTGGGCAAATTTAGCTCCAGTAGTCGAGATAGTTCCAATAATATTTTCAATTTCATTTGTATCAAGAACTTGCCCTCCGATTTTTCACACCAATCATTGCCACGTTAAGTCCTTTTTCTAGCTGCATAGATTGCCGCTGAGACAAATTTGCAGGTCCAGAACCCACTACAGTTACATCGTAAAGTTTATTTTCATCAATTTTTGCCAGTTTCCCTTCATCTAAAGCCCCAAGATTTAAAGTTTAAAAATCCATTTTTTTATACCTCCAAATTTTATTTTTTTATTTATACAAATTTATTTAATTTTGTAATCATTACAATTTATTTTTAATATAAATTTTTAAAATTGTCAACAATTAAATTTTTAACTTATAAAATAAAAAAATAAATTGTTGAAACAGGCTTATGATGAAAAAAATATAAAAATTTTTGTCTATCAAAAAAATTATTTATATTTGTCTGGAGATATGCTATAATAATTTTCAAGGGAAATTAGAGAAATAAAATTATTTTTTTAAAGAGGAATTTTTTTATGGATAAAGTGAAAAAAAGAACTGGTTATAATAACTGGGATGAGTGGAGCTGGGAAATCTGAGGCGATGAAATTTTTTTGAGGATAGGGAATATTTTTGTATTGATAATTTTCCTATTAATTTGTTTCAGTATTTGAATGAAATATTTATTAGCAGTGGAAAAAAGAAACCAGGTGGCAATAGCAATAGACGTTAGAAATCAGGAATTTATCGAACAGTTGACAAAACAGCTGGAAATATTGGACAAAGAGGAAATATCTCATACTATGATCTATCTAGATGCAAGAACAGATGTTTTGCTTAGCAGATATGAGCTTTCCAGAAGAAAGCACCCATTGAATATGTATGACACGCTGCTTGCCAATATAAAGGCAGAACGTAAAATTATAAAGGATTTTATGGTAAAAGCTGATTTGGTAATTGATACAAAGCACATTGACAGTAAAAAAATTGCAGGAAGTTTTGGAAAAGGAATTTTCAGGGCAAAGAAAAAAAATAAGCGTCAATTTAACTTCCTTTGGATTTAAGTATGGAATTCCGCTGGATCTTCACCTAATGTTCGATTTGAGATTTTTGCCAAATCCCTATTATATTGAGAGTTTAAAAAGAAAAACTGGAAATCATAAGGAAGTTCAGGATTATGTAATGGGACTTCAGAAAGTCAGGAATTTTTATAAAATGCTTTTAGATATGCTTTTGTACTTAATTCCAAAAATATGAAAAGGAAGGAAAAATCACATTTACATATAGGGATTGGATGTTCAGGCGGACAGCATCGTTCAGCTACTTTTTGTAAATAAACTTTATGATGATCTTTCACAAAAAAATAGATTATCATATTGGAAAATTTCATAGGGAAGTGGGAGATAAAAAAAGGAAATTTAGTTTTACTTAATTTATATAATTAAAAGGAAAGAATAAAAAGATACAAAAAAATGGAAGAAGAAATAAAGACAGAAAAAAATAGAAAAAGAAATAAAATCGCCAGTTAAATATAAGGATATTCCCACAAATCCAGGAGTTTACCTGATGAAAAAAATGAGCGAGGGAAGATTATTTATGTGGGAAAAAGCAAAAAAATCTTCAAAAATAGGGTGAAGTCTTATTTTACAAATATAAATTCGCATAATCAGAAAAACGCTGGAATTGGTGAAAAAAATATTAGGGATATTGAGTTTTTTTATCTGTAAATCGGAAGTTGAGGCGCTTATTCTGGAAAATAACCTGATAAAAAAAGAATAAGCCAAAAATATAATATTTTGTTAAAGGATGAAAAGACTTATCCATATATAAAAGTTTACAAAGGAAAAAAATTTCCAAAGGTGGAAATTGTGAGAAGTACGAAAAAATTAAATGAGAATGCCGAATATTTTGGGCCTTACCCAATGGGAATATTTTTTGCAATGAAGTCGCTTATTAAAATATTTCCTGTTCGAGATTGCAACCGAAATATGGACAAAATTACAAAGCCGTGCTTGAAGTATTATATGAAAACTTGCCCTGCACCTTGTAAATACAAAGATATTGAAGATGAATACAGTACGAATGTAAGCAATTTCAAAAATTTCTTGAAGGGACATTCTGATAAAGTTCTTGAAATGCTGGAAAATAGGATGAAACAGTTTAGTGATGAAATGGAATTTGAGCGTGCGATTAACGAGCGTGAAAAATTGGCTGTGTTAAAAAGAATGCTGGAAACACAAATTATTGAGTATAGCAAGGAAATTGACGAGGATGTGTTTGTATTTGAGGAAAAAAGAGAAAATGTGTTTTTATGTGTGCTGAACATTCGGGAAGGGAAGGTTATTAATAAAAATCACATAATAATTTCAATGGAAAGAAGCCAGGAAGAAAGCCTTTTTGAGCGGCTGATTACTTCGTATTATGAAAAAAGGAATATTCCAAAGCATATTATTTGTGATGAGAGATTTTTACAAAGTGAACATTTGATAAAGGAATGGGCAAAAATTGAAAAGCATAAGGAGATAAAACTTCATTTTCCAAAGATTAATAGCCGAAGATTGCAGCTTTTGGAAATGGGATATTTGAACTTACGGGAAGAAGTTGATAAATATTACAGAAAACGGCGTATGGTTCAGGAAGGGCTGCGAAATTTGAAAAAAGAACTGCGATTAAAAAGTTTGCCTTATAGAATTGACTGTTTTGATATTTCAAATATTCAAGGGAAAGATGCAGTTGCGGCAATGACTGTGGCTATTGATGGGGAAACAACGCCTAAGGAATATAGGCATTTTAAAATTACTGTAAAAGATACGCCAGATGATTTTTTGATGATGAGGGAAGCATTGACACGAAGATATTCTAAAAATAGAAAACGAGAAAATGCCCAATCTGATTCTAATTGATGGTGGAAAAAGGGCGACTTTGGAGTGGCTGTGGATGTACTGGAAAAAAACTTGGAAAAATGGAGTATACTGATGTAATTGGAATTGCAAAAAGAGAAGAGGAAATTTTTTTAAAAAGTTATGAAAGTGAGCCGTATTTATTTGAAAAAACGGATGAAACGTTAAAGATTTTTGCAAAGATTAAGAGATGAAGCTCATAGATTTGGAATTACACATCATAGAAAAATTGAGAAGTAAGCGAAATGTCAAAAAGTGCGTTGGATGACATTTCTGGAATTGGACCGAAAAGGAAAAAGGAATTGATAAAAAAATTTGGATTGATAAAAAAATATACGGAATGCGACACTTGCGGAACTAATGGAAGTTGTGCCAGAAAATATTGCTATTTCTATAAAGGAAAAATTTATAAAGTAAAAAAATAGAAAATTGTAAAAGTTAAAATGGGATAATAACAGTATTTAAAGCAAGAAGTTAAAACTTTTTGTCAAAAAAATAAAAAGATTAAAAAAATTAAAATTGAAAAAAATGCTGTATTAATAAGATTTTATGAATTTTTACAAATAGTTAGTAAAAATAAAAAGTATTAGGAGGAAAAAAACTTGAAAAAAATTAATAATATTAATGTTGCTTGGATGCAGTATGACGAGTTTTTGCTCTTTTTGATAAAATAAAAAAAGGAGATAAAATGGAGGGAAGAGGAAAAGCCGCGATTTAATCAGGTAAAAAGTAATGATCGATGGGAAGGAAAAAAATGCGAAAAGGTTATTCCAGGACGTTACGAAATTAAATTATTTGAAATTACATATCCGACAGATTTATTTGGGAAAAAAATAGATTTTTATAACGAATTTAATGCTTTTTTTGAAGGATATAAGAAAGGGGAAAAAGTATTCATTGCTTTTGGAAGAAAAGATTTTATCAGGAAATGCAGGATATAAAAAGTTGATCAGTTATCAGAAGAGGAAAAAAATACTGGAATTGCCAGCATCTTCCCTGGATGAATATTATAGACAGCAAATAATTGCAATGTCTAATGGAGTTAATTTAACCGAATATGTAGGGAACAGATCAGGAATATTTGAATAGACAAATTTATGTTCTCTATGAACTTTTGAATAAAACTGATTTTAATCCATCGAAATGTTTATTCAGAATTGGATAAGGAATTTTTAATTGAGGAACTAAAAACAACCGTAAAGAAGTTGTAGAAAAACTTTGAGAAATCAAACGTTGAATTTTTTTATAAAGGAAACCTATGAAAACTCAGGATTAAATAAATTTAAAGATGATTCAGTATACAAATTTGATAAGGATATTTTTAATTTCTGACAAATTAGAAGATCAGGCAATATTGCCAGAACTCCAGAGAAATGTTTATTTAACAGGTTTTCCAAGTGAAATTATCGAAAAAAACTTGCAAAAAAATCAGTTAAAATTAAAAAAAGAACGCCATTACTACTTGAAAATAGCGAGTATCATGGGTATACTTATAATGAAAAATAATACAGTAGTGTTTGTAGGGAGGAAAAACCAAAAATACTACTATAATGATTATAAGATAAATGTAGTTAGAAAGCCGATAAATTTGTTCTTGATTTATTAAAAAAACAAGTTCAAATTATTATGTATCAGACTTTTTTTAAAAATTTTTATTTTTGATGTAAGTAATAGTAAATTTTGTTTAATATAAAATCCTAAATCATTCATCTAAAAAGATTTTTTTATTTATAAGTAATTTTTAACGCAAGGGCATCAGACGCCATGCCCTTGCATCCCCTGCTTTACGCAAAACTTTCTTATAAAGAAAAAAAGAAAACTCGCTTTTGAATATAGATAATCTTGACAGTAAGAAATTAATTTAATTTAAAAATATATTCCAAAAAGCTCAAACAGTTCTTTTTCTTTAACGAAATTTTGCTTATCAATTTTTGAAAACGTTATCTTAAAAATTATAATTTTTTTCAAAAATAATATTTGTAGTTAAATTAAAATTGTCGTGATTTTTTTGGAAATAAAATCGACTGTTTGAGCGAAGCGAGTTTCGATTTTGTTTTCAAAAAAATGCTTAGACGAGCAGGGTTCTCAAAGGGATGGCGACTGATCCCCTTTGAATCTTTAAAAGAAAAACATAGCAATAAATGAAATAATTATTATTTACAAAAATAAAAATTGCTTATAAATAAAAAAAGTCTTTTTGATGAATGATTTAGGAAATTGGATAGAATTAATTTAAGAAGCAGGAGGAAAGATGAGCGAATATATTTTTGGAGATGAAAAAAATATACGGAAGGAATTTTTTTAGGCGGGAAGATTGTTGCAAATGATGATATTACGCTGAAGGTTAAAGAGGGGAGATTCATGCGATTGTTGGGGAAAAATGGAGCTGGAAAAATCCACGCTTATGAAGATTTTGAACGGGCTATATTCTCCGACTTCTGGTGAGATTTTTTACAAGGGGGAAAAAATTGACATTGACAGTCCTACAACTGCGGCAAATTTGGGAATTGGAATGGTTTATCAGCATTTTATGCTAGTTGACACGTTGACAGTCGCTGAAAATATGGTTTTAGGATTTGAGCCTAAAAAAGGTGGAATATTTTTTGACTTGAATACTGCTAGAAAGCAGGTTAGGGAAGTTTCTGAAAAGTATGGGCTGAATATTGATCCAGATGCGAAAGTGTCAGATTTGTCTGTCGGGATTCATCAAAGGATTGAGATTTTGAAAGTGTTGTTTAAAGGGGCGGAACTTCTGGTGTTTGATGAGCCAAGTGCAGTGCTGACTCCGCAGGAAGTGAAGGAGCTTTATGAGATTATGAGAAATCTTATAAAGGAAGGGAAAACGATTATTTTTATTTCGCATAAATTGCAGGAAGTGCTTGATTTATCTGACAATATTACGGTTATTCGTCGTGGAAGCGATGTTGGAAAATTGAAAACTAAGGAAGCTACGAAGGAGAAAATTGCCAATCTTATGGTTGGGCGTGTTGTGCTGTTTGAAGTTAAGAGACCTGATGTGAAATTGGGAAATGTGGTTGTGAAAGTTGAGAATTTGACTGTGAAAAGAGGAGGAATTGAGAAAGTTAAGGGTGTTTCGTTTGAAATCCGTGAAGGTGAAGTGCTGGGAATAGCTGGGGTGCAGGGAAATGGACAGACTGAACTTATTGAGGCTTTGGCAGGACTTGCAAAAGTTGATAGCGGAACATATTTTATAGATAATGATGAGACTGGAAAAACAAGACACCAAAAACTTATTAAGGAAAAAGGGGCTTTCACACATACCTGAAGACAGACACAAAAGGGCGACTATTGATGATTTTACAATGGAAGAAAATATGGCCTTGGGACTTCAGGATCAGTATTCTAAAGGAGTATTGCTAGATTATAGCGAAATTGAGAAAAAAACTAATGAATATATAGAAAAATATGATATTAGTACCAACGGATGGAAAAAAATTAAATTTGGCGGGCTGTCTGGTGGAAATCAGCAGAAAGTCGTAGTAGCAAGGGAGCTGGAACGTGAAAAATAAATTTATTATTGCGGCACAGCCTACAAGGGGAGTCGATATTGGTGCGATTGAGATGATTCATAATACAATTTTAAATGAAAAAACTGAGAAAAAGGCTATAATGCTTGTTTCGGCTGAGTTATCGGAAATAATGGCATTAAGTGATAGAATCGCAGTGATGTATTCAGGAGAAATTGTAGGAATTTTGGATAGAAAAGATGCAACAACAGAAAAAAATTAGGAATATTAATGGCAGGAGGGAAAAATAGATGATTAAAAATAAGATAAAGGATTTTCTACCATCTATAATTGCAGTATTAATCGCATTAATTATTGGTGGAGTAATAATGATGACAAAGGGTGTAAATCCGTTTACAGCCTACATTGATATGATGCGGGCGGCTTTTTATCAGCCTTATCCAAGATCTCCATTATTTAGTGGACTTGCAAATACATTATTTATCGCAACTCCGTTAATATTTTCTGCACTTGCAACAATGGTAGCCTTTTAAAGCGGGATTATTTAATATAGGAATGCAAGGACAGATGATTGCTGGAGGATTAGCGGCAACTTTTTGGGCAATTACATTTAAAAAATTATGTTTTTTTGGAAATGTGCTTGTTGTAATAATTGTAGCTGTAATTGCTGGATTTTTGTGGGCTGGAATAGCAGGATTTTTGCGGGCAAAAATTTGGAGTAAGTGAAGTAATCAGTACAATTATGTTAAATTATATTATGCTAGAATTACAAAATTTCCTATTAAATGGGCTTTTAAAGGATCCAAACTACAAAATACACAATCACCACGTGTTTTTTTGAAGGGGCAAGATTACCGTTACTTTTTGCAAATATTACAAGACAAAAACTTAAATTTTGGTTTTATAATCGCAATTCTTTTGACAATAGGGATATTTTTTTCTTTTTCAAATATTTCAAAAAAAGGATATGAAATAAAAAGCAGTTGGACAAAGTGATACAGTTGCTGAAAAATGCGGGAATTAATCCAAAAATATATCATGTTTTTTTAGCAATGGGAATCGCTGGAGCTTTGTGCTGGACTTGGTGGAGCCTGAACGTGTTTTAGGAGGAGCTTCAGAATATTCATACACTGAACTTATAATGGGAGATTACGGATTTACAGGACTTGCGGTAGCACTTCTTGGAAAAAAATAATCCATTTGGAATATTAGTTGCAGCAATATTTTTATGCGGCACTTGAAGTTGGGGGACAAATGTTGCAGCAAAGATACCAGATTGATAAAGATATTGTATTTATTATACAAGCATTAATAATTATTTTTCGTAGCATCAGAAAAATTTATTTAAATTTATGCTTAATAAAAAAAGAAAACGGTATAAATTTAATTGTCAAATAAAAAAATATTGAGTCAGAAAGGAAAAAAATAAAATGATTGTATTAAAACAAATATTTAATTTATTGCAGCAGACAATAATAGCACCTCAATTTTAATAACGGCTGTAGGAGCATGTATTTCTGAAAAAAAGTGGAGTTATTAATATTGGACTTGAAGGAATTATGCTAAGTTCAGCGTTTGCAACGGCAGTTGTCAATATTGCTACAGGAAATCCATATTTAGGGATAATTTTTTTGGAGTGATAGTGGAATCTTAATCTCACTAATTCATGCAGTAATAAGTATTAATCTTAAAGGAAATCAAATTATAAGTGGAGTTGCAATAAATTTATTTGCAGCTGCGATAACTTCATATTCTATAAAAAGCCATCTATAAAACTGCTGGAAAGTACTCCATTGGCAAAAATCATTGGCAAATCGTCCATTAATGATAATCGTAATCTACGGAATCGCAATCGCAATGTATTTCTTCTTATATAAAAACAGTTTTAGGTTTAAGAATCCGTTCAGTTGGAGAACATCCGCTAGCAGCCGACACGGTAGGAATAAGCGTTTACAAAAACAAGATATATAAGTGTACTTATATCAGGAGCATTGGGAGGACTAGGAGGAGCTTTATCTTACAGCAGTCCTACTCCCAGCCTTTTCAAATAACATGTCAGCAGGACGTGGATATATCGCAATGGCTGCAATGATCTTTGGAAAATGGAATCCGCTAGGAGCAATTTTAGCAAGCCTATTATTCGCTTTTGGACAAGCATTCGCCGACGTTTCCAAAAACAATAGGACTTCAATATCTCAGCAATTTTTGACAATGATACCGTATATTTTGACATTGTTGGCATTGGTTGGATTTGTAGGAAAAATCGAAAGCACCGAAAAGCGTCAGGATTGCCGTATGAAAAAGTAAAAATTTATATGAGAAAAAAATAATTTTTATATTTATGATATTTTCTTTGGTTTCTTATTCAAAAGGTTTAGGAAAAAAATTACAGAAAAAAATTTGTTGATGAATGTGAGAAAAATAATAGAGAACAGTTAAGGGTACTAGAAAATGAACAAAGAAAAATGGATGAGTATAATAAATTAAAAACAAGAATTAGTTAATTCACAATTTCAGGTGTTGTATTAACAGAGATTAGTTTTTGCGATGAAAATGATAGAAAGCATTTGAAAAATATTGAAAAATGAAAAATCAAAAAAATGGTTAAAATATACAACAAACTAATTCAAAAAAATTTGATAAAAGGTGGAATAAGTTACTATAAATTAAAAGCAAAAAATTAGTTAATTCACAAGAAAACTGGTTGAAAAAGTGTTTATGAAGAATTGGAAGATTTAACAAAAGATATTTTTTTTGATAGTGTGTGTACAGGAGAACAATTTGCAGCAGAGAAAAAAATCAGTTTAATACAGCAAAGAATACAAGAATTAACAAATGAATATAAAAAAATATTTAGATTAAAATAATAATTGAAAAAAATCTGTTTCATAGATTGTTAAAAATAATTTATGGAACAGACTTTTTTTGTGTAAAAAAATTTTTATAGACTGGAGTATAAAAAAATGGTAATATTAGATGATGAAGAATATAATAAAGTCTGGGATATGGTTTATGATAGATTTAATTTTAATCCTAGTATTGATAAAAAAAGAAATAGCGTTTGAATTTAAAGAGCCATATATAGTTTATGATATTAGTTATCATTATGAAAATTTAGAAGAAATTAAGGGATTTGTAGTTTGGGGATTTAAAAAAAGAAAGTTAGAGATAAAAATAACAGAAATCTTTTTAAAATGTACTAAGGAGAAATGAAGAATTGTATGCATTGGATTGGCAACATTCTTGCTTCAGATATAATCCTCGTGTCAAAGATGAACCTAAAATTTATAGAAGTTAAAGATGAACGCTACTGGGGTGGCGGTTATACTGCGTATTTTTCCAACATATTGTCCAAATGGAGATTATTATTTTTTTTATAGATGTTAATTTTCGCTTTTGGATATTTAGGACATCCTTGGCAACAAAAAAAGTTTGGATATATGGAAAAAAATTGATAGAAGAATTTAAAAAAAGTCTGATTTAGAGGGATTTAAGTTAATTGAGGAGAAAAAAATTAGAGAGGAACATTAAAGAAAATGAAAGACAACAAAATAAAGATTACTGGAGCTAGAGAGCATAATTTACAAAATATTGATATTGAGATTCCAAAGAATGAACTGGTTGTAATTACTGGGGTTTCTGGGAGTGGGAAGTCTTCACTTGCGTTTGATACGATTTATTCAGAGGGGCAAAGAAGGTATGTAGAAAGCTTGTCGGCTTATGCGAGAATGTTTATTGGGCAGATGAAGAAACCGGAATTAGATAGTATTGAAGGGCTTTCTCCTGCGATTTCGATTGAACAGAAAAGTGTGTCGAAGAATCCACGTTCGACTGTTGGGACAACTACGGAAATTTATGATTATATGAGGCTTTTGTGGGCACATATTGGGGAAGCGCATTGTCCGATTTGTCATAGAAAAGTGGAAAAACAGTCGATTCAGGAAATTGTCGATAATTTGATGAGTTCTAGGAAAGAAAAGGATAAAATGATAATTTTGTCGCCAGTTGTGATTGATAAAAAGGGAACTCATAAAAATTTATTTTTGAATTTGCAGAAAAGAGGGTTTCAAAGAGTTAGAGTGAATGGCGATATTCTTGATTTGAGTGATGAAATTATTTTGGATAAGAATAAAAGGCATCATATTGAAGTTGTTGTTGATAGGGTTGTGTTTAAGGCGGATAATAAGGAGTTTTTGAGTCGATTGACAGAAGCAATTGAAACTGCGAGTGAGCTTTCTGATGGGAAAATAATTGTGAATATTAATGGAGAAGATAACAAATTTAGTGAGAATTTTTCTTGTCCAGACCATCCAGATGTTGTATTTCCAGATGTTGTGCCAAGACTTTTTTCGTTTAATGCACCTTATGGAGCTTGTGAAGTTTGTAATGGGCTTGGTTCGAGATTGGAAGTTGACGAGAATAAATTAATTGTTGATGAGAATTTGTCGATTAATGAAGGCGGAATAATTTTTCCAGGAGCGACGACTAAAAAGGGCTGGAACTGGGATTTATTCATAGCGATGGCTAAGGCACATAAAATCGACTTGGATAAAAAGGTTTCTAAATTGACTCGAAAAGAAAAAGATGTGATTTTTTATGGAAGTGATAAGCAATTTAAATTTTCTTGGAGCGGAGACAGTTTTAGCTATAATGGAAAACGAGGATTTGAGGGACTTGTGCACAGTATTGAGCGTCGATATAGGGAAACGGCTTCAGAATCGGCAAAAGAAGAAATTGAAGCAAAATATATGACAGAGAGAACTTGTAAAACTTGTCACGGGAAAAGACTTAAAGATGTTGTATTGGCAATAACGGTTAATGATAAGAGCATTATTGACTTGACCGAAGTGAGTGTTGTTGATGCACTTGATTTTTATGAAAAAATTCAGCTTACGGAAAAAAACAAATGCAGATTGCAGTTTGAAATTTTGAAGGAAATAAAAGAACGGCTAAAATTTATGATAAATGTTGGGCTTGATTACTTGAGTCTTGCTAGAATGACGAAAACGCTGTCTGGTGGGGAATCTCAAAGAATTAGACTTGCAACTCAAATTGGGAGTAGGCTTACTGGTGTGATTTATGTGCTTGATGAGCCGAGTATTGGACTTCATCAGCGGGATAATGACAAGTTACTTGCGACTTTGAAGGATTTGCGTGATATTGGGAATAGCTTGATAGTTGTAGAGCATGATGAGGATACGATGAGAGAAGCGGATTATTTGATTGACATAGGTCCAGGTGCTGGAATCAATGGAGGAAAGGTTGTAGCACAAGGAACGCCAAAACAAGTTATGAGAAACAAAAAATCATTGACAGCACAATATTTGAACGGAAAAATTAAAATTGAAGTGCCTGAAAAAAGAAGAAAAGCGACTAAAGAAATTGTTTTGAAAAATGCAAAAGGAAATAATTTAAAAAATGTGACGGCACATATTCCGCTTGAAGTTTTGACGGTTGTAACGGGAGTTTCGGGAAGTGGGAAGTCGACATTGATTAATCAGACATTGTTTCCAGAGCTTCACAATAGGCTAAATAAAGGGAAATTATATCCGCTTGAAAATGGTGGAATAGATGGGATTGAAAAACTTGGAAAAAAAGTGATCGATATTGACCAGTCGCCGATTGGAAGAACTCCGAGATCAAATACTGCGACATATACGAAAATTTTTGATGATATTCGTGATTTATTTGCACAGACAAACGATGCGAAAGTGCGTGGATACACGAAAGGAAGATTTTCATTTAATGTAAAAGGTGGACGATGTGAAGCGTGTAGCGGTGCTGGAATTAATAAAATTGAAATGAATTTCTTACCAGATGTTTATGTGGAATGTGAAGTTTGTAAAGGAAAAACGATACAATCGAGAAACATTAGAAGTTCAGTACAAAGGAAAAAAAGTATCGCAGATGTGCTAGAAATGACAGTTGAAGAAGCATACGAATTTTTCAAAAATATTCCATCACTTGAGAGAAAATTGCAAACATTGATGGATGTAGGAATGAATTACATTCAGTTAGGACAACCTGCGACAACTCTTTCAGGTGGAGAAGCTCAACGGATAAAACTTGCAACTGAATTATCAAAAATGTCAAGAGGAAAAAAACCATTTACATTTTGGACGAACCTACGACAGGACTTCACTTTGAAGATATCCGAAAATTATTAGAAGTGTTAAACAGATTGGTTGATAAAGGGAATACAGTCTTAGTAATTGAGCATAATTTGGATGTAATCAAGGTTGCGGATCACATTATTGATATAGGGACCTGAAGGTGGTTACAAAGGTGGACAGATTATTGCAGAAGGGACTCCTGAAGAAATTGCAGAGAATGAAGGATCTTGGACTGGGAAATTTTTTTAAAGAAGTATTTGAAAAAAAGATTCTTGATGGAATTTTTGTAGCAAGTGATAAGAGTAAATTTTCATCAAATAGTCAGTGAATAAAATAAAATTTTTGGAGTTAAAAAGATAAAACTAATTTGAAAAAAATATGAAATAATAAATAATATTTTTGTATGATTAACTAGAATAGTTTTAGTCATAAAAGTTTAAAAAAATATTGTTTTTTTAAGACTAGATTATAAAAAAAGAAAAGGAGAATGGGAATTGGTTATGAAAAAAAGAAATTTATTTTTTTAAAATGGCATTAGTTATGATTATAACGGTATTTGGAATAATTTCTTGCGATCTTTTTGGCAAATAAGACATTGAGAGTGCCAGATTCTATGATTACAAAGGAATTGAACAAGAAATTTCCGATTGAAAAGAATTTTCTGCTGGGGAAAGTTGGACTTAAAAGTCCTGTGATGAGTTTTGCGGGAGATAGACTTTACTTTTACAGGTGATTATGATGTTTCACTTTTGGCAGGAAAAAGCGAAGGGAAAGTATTTTTTTGAATAGTCAAGTGAAATTTGATCCAAAAACAAATAAGGTATATTTAGTGGATTTGGATGTTACTAAAGTTACTGATGAAAAAGGGTAATAAAATAGATGATTCGGTTATGGCAAAAATCACTGAAAGCGCTTATTTCAAATTATTTGGAAACTAATGAAGTTTATACTTATGATGATGACAAAAAAAGTTAAAGTAAAAAAATATGTTTATAAAAGATGGAAAAATTATTTGTTCAAACTTAATAAAATATTTTTAAATTACGGCAAAAGTTTCGGTTTTGCCGTTTTTTTGTTGAAAAAAACGAAAATTCTTTGGTAAGATAATATTTAGTGTGAATTGAGAATATTTTTTTGAAAGGAAAGTAAAAGTTGGAAGGAATATTTGACAGATTGAGAAAAATTAACTGCTTTGTCTATTGTGAATAGGGGAGTTGAGTATTTTAATAAGCAAAAAGTAAAATTAATGCTGTTTATGAAAAAAAGATGATAAAAATAGTGGTGGAATCACAAGTTGATGGAAATTATAGAAATGCCTATAATGTTAATATAACTTATTTTTTTATGAAGATGGAAAGCCAGATAACAGGATTATATATAGTTGTGACTGTCCTAACTTTAAAGAGATAAAAAAAGCCTTGCAAAGCATATTATTGCGACTGGGATGGCTGCGGATGCTGAAGTTAAGGCTGGGAATATTTATTTTAAGGAAAAATAGGAAATTTAAAAGAGAAAAAGAAGATAAAAGTAGCAGTAATCGTATAAAAAAATTGCAGAAGATGAAGTGTATGATGAAATTCTTAGAGAAGATGAAAAAAATTTTTAGGAAAAAAAGAAGAAAATACTTATGAGAAGATTGAAGGAAAAAGAAATTAAAGAGTTTAGGGAAAAAACTGGAAAAAAATTAAAAAAAGAATTGATAAAACTAAGATTTCATATTCAGAAAAAAACGAGTATAGCTGGCACTTGAAATAGAGCAATTATCATCTACAGTATCAACGTTGAGAGTAAAGGCAGGAGAAAAAAAGTTTAAATTATATAAAGGATTTAGAATCTTTTGTTTATTCAGTAGAAAATGAGCAGTTTTATGAAATTACTCAAAAAAATATTTATAATCCAGATTTGCATTATTTTAATGAAATAGATAAAAAAAGTGATAAAAAAACCTTGGCAACTATTTTAAGAAAAAATGAATTTGGAATGAATTTTAATAATAATAATTATTATTATGGAAAAGCCACAAGGTGAAATAATGAATCAATGCTGGCAGAACAGATATTTTCAGCCATAGAAAATAAAAAAGACAATAAGATCTGGCAGCAAGACAATTTATGTGACTGGAGAATACGAGCCAATATTTGCATTTCAAGAAGATAAGAATGGAAATAAAAAAATAATTATAAGAAACTTTTACAGTTTTATCATCAACAAGTCGTTATTTTACTTTAAAAAAATGGTGTGTCAAATATTGAAAAAAATTTTCATAAAAATGAGTGATGCAGAGTGGGAAATAATGAATACTCTTACAGATGGAACTAGAAAAGGGACAGAATATCTGAATGAAATATCAGGAAAAGCTGTTTGATGAAATAAAGGAAGTGCTTTTCAAAAATATGAAATTCCAATTGCTAAGGTTACAGAAAAGTATGGAGCAGTAAATATTTTTTTGTAGAGGAAGGCAACGGGAAAAAAATAAACTTCAAGTAACGATTTCCTGTCTTGAGGAAAGTATTAGGGACAGATGATGGCTATTTTTATTCCTAAAAAAATAAAAAAACTTCAAAGGGAAATTTCTGAAGATTTTCAAAAAAATATGCAGATGCTCAGATTATTGAGTTAGAGTATAGAATGTATGTTGGATTTAGGGCAAAAGCAGTTAAAGTCGGATGACATTGTACTAGTGATTGATAGAAATGAATTTTTTTAGCAATGGCTGATATTATTGATGGAAAAATATTCAGAAAAGGTGAATATTAATGTGAGTGATAAAAATAAAAAAAGTTCGTAAAATTGGTGTGGATGTTAATATAAGATCTGTTGAAAATGAACTTTTTAGTGTAAATTTCAATATTGAGGGAATTGATGAAAGAGATGTTGAAACAGTTCTGGAATCGGTAAGAAATGAAGAGAAATTTGTGACATTGTCAAGCGGTGAACTTGTGAAAATTGCCAATAGGAGCACTGAAGAAATGGTTGGAATCGTTGATGCAATGAATGATTTGAGAATTGGTGAAAAATAAAATTTCTAAAATAAAGGCATTGCAGGTGGCACAGGTTTCTAGCAGTATTAACAAGGAATTGAATGAAATTGAGGAATTTAAGCAGCTTTTTTTCAGAAAATAAAAAAACGTGAAAATAAAGAGCCATCAAACATAAAGGTAAAATTATTTCCATATCAGCAAATTGGGTTTAATTGGCTCAAAAAATATGTATGATATTGGATTTGGCGGAATTTTGGCAGATGATATGGGACTTGGGAAAAACTTTGCAGGCAATTTCGCTTATTTCGGAAATTCAGTGGAAAATGAGGATTTGCTTGGAATAATTATTGTTCCAACTTCACTTTTTGCATAACTGGAAGGAGGAATTTTTATAAATTTTTCGGATATAAAAGCCGATTCTTGTAGAAGGAAATGCTGAAACAAGGAAAGAATTGATTGAAAAAAACAGAAAGAGGGATTTTGATAACGACTTATCAGACTTTTAGAAATGATGTGAAAAAAATTATAAGGATAAAGAAATTTGATGTGGCGATATTGGATGAAGCACAAAATATAAAAAAATGTATCTTCTCTTGTAAAAAAAGCGACAAGTAAGTTAGAAAAGTGCTGTAAACTTTGCTTTGACAGGAACTCCGATTGAAAAATAGCATTATGGAACTTTTGGTCGATTTTTTTGACTTTATTTTGCCTGGTTATCTTGATAATATAACAAAATTTAGAAAAAAATATAAAAAAATTCTTGAAATAATCCAGATTCAAAAAAATATTTAATTTGAAAAAAATATCGTTTCTCCATTTATTCTGCGAAGAACAAAAAAATGAAGTGCTGACAGAATTACCTGAAAAAGTTGAAAAATAATATGATTGTAGAATTGAGCAAAAGAGCAGAAAAAAGCGTATATGGCTTATGTTAAAAAGGGGCGAAGAAGGAGGCTTAGGGGATTTGACAAGGAGGAAAATAACAATCTAAAAAGTTCTGGCAATTTTGACAAAATTACAGCAAATTTGCAATTCTCCACAATTATTTGATGAGAATTATACTGGTGAAGTTGCTAAAATTGAATTATTGAGGGAAATGATACCAGATATTTTTAGAAAAATGGTCATAGAATGATTATTTTTTTCACAATTTTTAGGAACATTGGAGGAAATAAAGGAGGAATTGAAAAAAAGGAAAAACGTAGAATATTTTTACATTGATGGAAGCGTAAAGTCCAAAAGAACGAATGGAAATTTCTAAAAAAATTCAATTCAGGCGAAGGGCAAGTTGTCTTAATTTCGCTAAAAAGTGGAGGAACAGGGACTAAATTTAATTGGAGCAGATGTCGTAATTCACTATGATCCATGGTGGAATTTTTGCTGTGGAAAAATCAGGCAAGCGATAGAGCCCACAGAATTGGTCAGAAAAAAAGAGTGTTCAAGTTATTAAAACATAACTGAAGGAACAATTGAGGAAAAAAATAATAAAAAAATTCAGGAGAATAAGCGGGCTTTGAGTGAAAATATCTTAGGGAAAGATAGCGGAAATAATAAGGATTCAAAAGAGATTTTTTTGAGATGGATGAGAAGGAATTGATGGAACTTTTTGAGTTTTGAAAAAAATAATTTGTTTAATAAAATAAAAAAATAATTTCTTATAATGTTGACAATTCTGAGAAAAAGTGATATACTAATTAAGTCATACTAGCCGGGGAGTTAGCGGTGCCCTGTATCTACAACCCGCTTTAGTAGAGGTGATGTCAAATTTGAGGGAAGTTTTAGTGTCAACGTCTTATTTCAAGAGTGTTGAGAAAATAGTCCCATATTGTAGAGAGTTAGCGAAACGTGTCAGGTCAGGGAACGAAGCAGCACTAAGTTAATTTCTTTAGGTTTATGGGGTAGCTGTTTTTTTGAGACTTTTGACTTAAGAAACGGATGGTAGAACCTTTTCGAGAGTTTGACGTATGACTTTTTATTTCTTTTTAACTACAAACGGAGGTTTCAATGAAAGTAGTCGAGTGGGATAAAAAAGGGAATATTGGTAAAATTTTAATAGACATATTGGAGGCAGATCCAAAAATTTTTCTTTTTAATAAGAAAAAGGAAGATATTTTTTTTTATGCAATAATGAAGATTTATACGGTTATGCAGTTCTTAGTTTAGGTAATATTGCGGAACTGAAAAAAATATTTATTTTACCGAAATTGAGAAATAATGGATATGGGACGTTTTTTTGAAACATATGATTAATTGGCTTACAAATAGAAATTTTTGATTCACTAATCGTAACTAATCATAAAAAAATGAATAATTTTCTTGAAAAAAACAGCGGTTTATAAGAACACAAGACGGATATATCTTGAATAATTTAAGAGAAGGAAAAAAAGCAGGAAGAAAAATATGCTTTTTATTTCAAAAATTTGCAATTTGTGTAAATATTATTTTAAAACTTTTTTTAAAAAAAATTGCAGTGGAAAGATTTTTTTCAGCATGTCGCTACTTTCAGACGGGTTAAATTCATTTTCAGATTTGATTACAAATATTTTAGTTATTGTAGGGATTAAAAGTTGGAAGCAATCCTGAAGATAAAGAGCATCCCTTTTGGGCATGGAAAGATAGAGTCAGTTTTTAGTGTAATAATCGGGACATTTATAATGATAACAGCTTTTTGAGTCGATAAAGGATAATTTTTCAAAATTGACATCTCTTAGCAGTGAAAGTAATTTGAAGATTACAGTTATTCCAATAATTGTAACAATTTTAGCGATATTAATAAAAAAATATTTCAATTGTCTTTTATGAAAAAAAGAGTAAAAAAATATAATAATTCATTAATAAATTCGTTGCTTACAGATTATAATTCAGATATTGTAATTTCTGTTTCTGTTTTAGCCGGACTGTTTTTATCAAGGATTCATCCTGTATTTGACACAATTGTAGGATTTATCGTGTCAATCTATATTATAAAAAAAGCGGTTATGAGTAATAAAGGAAAAATTCATTAATATTGCTGGATTCGCAAGATGATGAATTAATCGAAAAAAATACGTTCTGAAATATTGCAGTTTAAAGAAATTGAAAAATGCACATGACTTTAGAATGACTACTTCTGGAAAAAGATATTTATATATTTGCTGATGTGAGGATGGATAAAAAAATAAAAACAATTGAAGAAGCGCATGATATTACAAATAAAATTTCCAAAAAGTTAAACATAAATATAAAAAAATATAAAAAAAGGCTTTTTGATTCATATTGAACCTATGTATGAAGATGATTAAGTTTGTTGGAATAAAAACTGTACTTATCGTATTTTTTTAGACTTTTACAAATGACTATAATATAAAAATATAAAGGAGATATAGTAAAATGATAGAAAAAAATAAAAACATGAGAAATATAAAAATTTTAAAACGAAATATTATTGAAGATTCTGATTTTACAAAGGAAACGATGTTTATTCTTATTTGTGCAATGATTATTGCTTCGATAGGTTTAAATACAAATTCTGTTGCTGTAATTATTGGAGTATGCTGATTTCACCATTAATGTCGCTAATTCAATCAATAGGATTGGGGCTGTCAAATGGAAATTTAAAAAGAGTCTATACGTCGCTTTTTAGGCTGGGAATTTTTATATTAATAAGTGTGATAAGTTCCACTTTTTATTTTTTAGTAAGCCCTATAAATGAAGCAACTCCGCAAATATTAAACTCGAACTTCTCCAACTTTATGGGATGTATTAATTGCAATTTTTGGTGGAATTGCAGGAGTAATTGGAAAAAAAGCGGAGGAAGATGGCGGAAATGTTGTTCCTGGAGTAGCAATTGCAACTGCATTAATGCCGCCTTTATGTGTAATAGGATTTGGAATTGCTCATGGGAATCTCAAAATTTTTCTTGGAGCAGGATATTTATTTATAATAAATGTATTTTTTATAATGATGGCAACATTAGTTGGTTTGATAATATATTCTGGAAATATTTTTGAAGCAGGACATAAAATTTCAATAAAAAAAGCAAATAATATTTTTATATAGGAAGTTTAATTGTAATTATTCCAAGTATATATACAGCAGCAACTTTGGTTCAGGATATAGCAACTGAAAATTCATTAAAAAAATTTATTTCAAAGGAATTAAATAATCATTATGTTTTTTTGATAATTCTGTTAATAAAAAAAGATAAAACTGTTACTTTAAAAAAATTGTAGGAGAGGCTTTTTAAAAAAACAGGATATTGAAAAAAATTAGAAAAAAACTGGAAAAAAATATAAATTGAAAAAAACTACAAATTAAAAAAATACAGCAGTTATCAAATGAAAAAAATATTTGACAGCACAGGGACTTATCAAAATATTTAAATGAAGAAAAAAACAAAAGAAAAATACAGAAAGCGTTGCATTACCAAGTAAAAATGAAGATCAGGCAATTTTGGAAAGTGATTTAAAAAACTGTTGAAAACGTTTTGTATAAAAATTTTTTTCAAATAGCATTAGTGGAGTTAAAAATTGGGAAACTGATAGATACAAATAATAATGAAAACTTTGTTGTTTTAGTTATTGGAAATGAAACAATGACAGATGAAATTTCTGAAAAAAATAAAAAAATCTTGAGTTTAATACTGAGAAAAAAATATGAAATTATTATTGAAAAAAATAAGCAAGAGAAAGTTAATGCAATATCTAAAGAAAAATCAAAAATAAATTTTTTTGAAAAAAAGTAAAATAATAGAAATTCAATAAAAGTTAGAAAAAAATAATAAAAAAATCTTGTGAATAAATGGAAAAAAATAGATTAAAGCCTTGACAAATAAACTTTTAGATTTATTATAATAGTTTGTATAATGTAAAAAAATTATAAGTTTTATAATTCTTTTTTTACAATGTTAGATTGAGTATTAATAATATAAAAATTTGAAAGGAGTCGATAAATAATGGCAGTACCTAAGAAAAAGAACTTCTAAAAGCAAAAAGAAATATGAGAAGATCACATGATTCAATTAAAAACTCCAAATATTATTGTAGAAGGCGATGGATCAATAAGAAGACCACACAGATTAAACTTAGAAACAGGAGTTTACAGAGGTAGACAAGTAATAGTAATGAAGCTACGGAGGCTGAATAGTTTTTTTCAAAAGCAGGATTTATGTCTTGCTTTTTTTGATTTTTAATTTGATAATTTTTTTCGTTTTGCAGTTGTATTTTTTTAAGTTTTTTTGTGATAGACTTTAGTAGAATAATTTTAAATTTGAAAAAAATATAAATGGGAAAAAAATAAAAAAATAAATCTGAGGTGAGATATGAAAGTTGGGATTTTAGGAACAGGATCTTATGTACCTGAAAAGATAATGACAAATGATGATTTGGCAAGGATTGTGGATACAAATGATGAATGGATAACAGTTAGAACTGGTATCAAGGAAAGAAGAATTGCAGATGAAAATGAAAAGCTACATCTGATTTGGCATTTAGAGATGCTGAAAAAGGCAATTGAAGATGCGGGAATAGATAAAAAAATGAGATTGACTTAGTTATTGTTGCAACAATGACTCCAGATTATGGGACACCATCAACTGCGGCATTAGTTCAGGATAAATTGGGAATAAATGCGGCGGCATTTGATTTAGGTGCGGCTTGTACAGGATTTGTTTATGCCTATTCAGCTGGACATAGACTTTTATTGCGGCTGGACTTTATAAAAAAAGTGCTTGTTATTGGGGCAGAAACAATGTCAAGAGTAGTTGACTGGACAGACAGGGGAACTTGTATCCTATTTGGAGATGGTGCAGGAGCTGTTGTGCTTGGAGAAGTGGAAAAATGGAGGATATTTGGCAAGTCATCTTGTGGCTGACGGTTCTGGAGCAAGTGAACTTTTTAGTGCCTGCTGGTGGAACTAAAGAGCCTGTATCAAAGGAAAAAAATTGAAAGCAAGGATATTTACTTGAAAAATGAATGGAAGAGAGATATTTAAATTTGCAGTAAGAGTATTTCCAGAAACAGTTGAAAATGTACTGGAACAAAGCTGGAATTACTGCAGATGATGTTGATTTATTTATTCCGCATCAAGCAAATATTAGAATTATTGAGTCGATTGCAAAAACGATTTAAGCAGCCGCTAGATAAGTTTTTTTGTAAATTTGAATAAATATGGAAATACTTCGGCAGGGATCAATTCCGATAGGCTCTTGATGAGGCAATAAAGGAAGGAAAAACTTAAAAAAAGGAGATAAGTTTGTTGCTACTGGATTTGGTGGAGGACTGACTTATGGTTCGATTATGGTTGAAATTTCAAAATAATAATTTATAAATATATGATTAAAAAAATTGTTAAAACTTGTAATTTTAAAAATTTCAGAGTATAATGTAATAGAGAATATTTAAAATTAGATTTATTAGGTTTACTTTATAAATTTAGAAATATAATAAAATATTATTAAGTTAAAAAAATTTTTAAATATTAAGGAGGAAAAAGTTATGAATTCAAAAAAATATTTTGGGGATTAGTAATTGTAGTTTTAAGTTTATTTAAGTTTATACCCGAAGATATTATGAAGTACATTGTAAATTATCAGGTAGTAATGATTCTTGTGGGGGCTTATTTCTTGGTTAAAAAAAGAAGAAACATGGATGGATTTTTTTCTTTGTGTAGGTGTATATTTGTACATCACTAACTATGTATGGGAAAAATTTGCCGCTATTTATGGTTCCATTGATTTTTAGGATTAGTTGTTATTGGATTTGGTGTAAAAGAACTTGTTGACAAGAAGCAGGTGACTAAGTTCAGTAATAAAAAAATGCTAAAGAATCAAAGGAAGAAGTAGTTGAAGCAGAAGAAGAAAAAATAGTTTTTCAATTAAAAAAATTTTGAGTATTAAAAACTAGAAAAATTAAGAGGAGAGTCTATATGGCAAAAATTGCTTTTGTATTTCCAGGACAAGGGACACAGTATGCTGGAATGGGTAAAAAGTTATATGATGAAGTAAATGATGAAGATAAAAAAATAATTGATAAGATTTTTTTGAAAAATAATGAAGATGTGAAAAAAAGGTTATTTTTGAAGGGACAGATGAAGAAATAAAAAAATACAAAATATGCACAGCCTGCAATTGCGCTATTTTCAGTTGTCTTAACAAAATTATTAAAGGAAAAGGGAATAAATGCAGATTTTGTAGCTGGACACAGTTTAGGAGAATACAGTTCATTATATGCTGCTGGAGTTTTGAATGAAATTGATACATTAAAATTAATTTCAAAAAGAGGGAAATCATGAGCAATGCTAATATTAGTGGTGGAATGAGCTGCAATATTGGGACTTAGTTCAACAGATGTTGAAAAATATCTGTAATGAAATTGATGGAACTGTGGAAGCAGTAAATTATAACGAACCAAAGCAGACTGTTATCGCTGGAGAAAAAGAAGTAATTGAAAAAAATCTTGACTTATTTAAGGAAAAAGGTGCAAGAAGAGCATTGCCACTAGCGGTTTCAGGGCCTTTCCATTCATCATTAATGAAACCTGTTGCCGAAATTTTGAAAAAAAGGAATTTGAAAATTATACTTGGAACGATCCAGCAACTCAATTATTGCAAATACTACAGCAAATATTTTTAACTTCAGTGAAGATATTAAGAACGAGATTATACAACCAAACATTTGGTCCAGTAAAATGGGTTGACACAATAAATAAACTGGCTGAAAATGGAGTTACAAAAAATTTATGAAATCGGACCTGGAAAAAGTATTGGCAGGATTGATTAAGAAAATTAATAAAGAAATTGAAGTTATTAATATTGAAAATGTTGAAAAATTTATCAAATTTAGTTGACTAATAAAATACTTTTTCTTTTAGAAAAAAACTTTGTTTTGTAAATATAAAAAAATGAAAATCTTAAAAAATACAAAAAGTATGAAAAAAAGACTGGCTTAGAAGTGAATTTCTAAGTTCAGTCTTTTTTTGTTTATAAGAAATTAAGTTCATATTTTTTTATATAAAAAAAGATTTATTTAAAAAAATATTTTTAATTTTTAATATTGACTTTTATTAAAAAAATATAGTATAAATTTATTAAACAAAAATTAATTAAAAGGAGATTAATTATGGGTGAGGTTATAAAAAAAGGAAAAAAAGTAAAATTGAAAAAGATGAAAAAGAAGGGAGGCAAGTAGAAAAATTAAAGGAAAGAAAAAAAGGGTTTACACTTGTGGAAGTGATTTCTAGTAGTGGCAATCATTACGATAATATCGGCGATTGCAGTGCCACAGGTTGGGAAAGTATTTGAATAAAAGTAATAGAAGTAAGGTGATCAGGGGCGGTTGCAGAGCAATAATACGACAACTTCTTGGAGTATTGATCATGGAGGAGATTCACCTAAAAACTTGCAGGATATTTTGACAGAGCATGGAAATCTAAATAAACTTGGGATTGGGCTGGATAGCAATGGAAAAATTTAAAAATTGGAAATATTGAAGGAAATGTAGTTTATCAGGATGGAGAGGTTTTTTTGCTAAGGTTGCTGCGGGAAGTAAAGGCATTTGCGGGGGAAGAAATTAGGAAGTGATGAATTGGGAAATAGTAAATAACATAATTGAAGTTGTAAAATATTGTATTTTTTTCAGAATAATTTGGGTTGATGTAAAAAGAATAATTCCTGAAGAAAGTGCCGTTATTTTACTTATTTTTAGGACTAATAACAGCAGTTCAAAAATGACAATTTGGAAAAAAATATTATTTGGGAATTTGTGCCTATTCAATGCCGATGATTGTACTTTATATTTTTAGAGGATTATTTTGGAAAAAAATGTTAATCGGCTTTGGAGATGTAAAAGGCGATGATGGGGATTGAGGGAGCTTCTGGGATATTTTTGAAATAGAAAAAAAGTGTTAAATTTTTATATGATTTTGTATATTTTTTTCAGGGATTATTGCTTTTTTTATTTTTATTTTTTTGAAAAAAATGGAAAAAAGTATGAGTATATTCCATTTGCACCATTTATTGTTATAAGTTATATTATTTTTTTAGAATTTTTTTAATAAGTAAAAAGCTGGTGAAAATATGAAGAAAAAAATAAAGGGAGAAACGTTAATTGAGAGTCTTATTTCAATGTTTTTTTGTTACAGTTGCAATTATTCCAGTTTCAAATTTATTTTTGAAAAACGTTTCAGACAGATGTGAAGGTGGATGATTTGAATAAAAAAATGTAAGCATAGAAAATATGATTGAAATAATAAAGGGGAAAAAAATATGAGGAAATATTGAATTTTAGCGGAAAATATGAGATTTCAAAAAGTAGATGATTTTTTTATAATAGATTTGCAGTTGAAAAAAAGTATCAGATTTTAAAAATTTTTGAACAAAAGGAAAGGATAAAAAGGGAAAAAAATTCAAGAGGATAAGATAAATGTGGAAATAAAGAGGACAGATGGGTATTTTGTAAATGAAACTGGGGAAAGAGAATATTTTTTTGAAATAAATGTTGATAAAATAAAGGATTATTACTTTCCTGATTTTGATAAAAAAATAGTTAATTATAAAATATAAGGGGGATAATGATTGGGAAAAATAAAAAAATAAAAAAATGGGTATTTGCTGGTGGAAATATTAATAAGCATGTTTATATTTTCTGTGCTTGTATTTGTGATTTCTGTATTTCTGAAGCGGATGGTTATTATGGAAAAAAGGCTAAGAAGGACAGCCAGAAAATGTATGATAAAAATGTATTTTTCGATGGATAAAATTGTTTTTGGATATAAGAAATAGAGATATTCAGAAGTTTTTCTTATGAAGGGAAAAATAATAATATTTTTTTGTCAGGGAAAAAATTTCATAATTTTTAAATTGAATGAAATTTTTTTATAAAATTGAATATGACAAAGGAAAACTTTTTGTTTCAGATGCTGAAAAATAATGGAAAGTTTGGAAGTAAGGTGGAAGTAGGAAATTTGATGAAAGCAAAGTTTGAAAAAGGTGGGAAAAATTGCTGATTATTCGATTAAAGGAAAAATAATAAAGAAGATGTCAGAGTTGTAAAAATTTAGTATAAATTGAGGTTTTTGGATAATGAAAAGATAGATATTTTTAACGGGATGAGAAATAGAAAAATTGGATAGGGGAAAATTAAACTTAAATAAAGAAATAAAGGGGCAAGTTTAGTTTATGTTTTGGTAATTTTATCAATAATTTCGGCATTTTCAATTAATTTTTGTCTATTATGTGCAGCAGAAGAAGGATATGGTATTTTTGAAAAGCCGTAAGGAAAAGCAGGGTAGAGAAAAAAAGTTTTTAGTTCAGAAGGAAAAATCAGAATGTAGAAAGAATTTTTGGAGAGGGATTAGACTTTTGATGGAAATTCAATTTTGCTGGAGAAGAAGGAACGGTATTTTGACAGTGTTTTTGAAAAAAAGATGGACAAAAATATTGAATTGAAAAAAACTTGATATTTTTTTGGGAAAAAGATATTGAAAGTATTGGAAATTACAGGATTAAGTCTATAAGTGATGAAAAGTGATAATGAATATTCGTTGCCGCTCGAGGAAAAATAAGGTTTATAGTGATTTGAAAGTTATTTTTTTGGAAGGAAAAATTTTTAGGCGAAGAGATTTTTATTTTTGTGAAAAAGTTGGGTTTAAGAGAGTGAGCCCGCTGGAAGTGGAGATGAGAGTTCTGGAATCAGAATTTTTATAAATGATTAAACTAGTAAAGGGGAGTGATGGAAGAAAAAAATAAAAATATATAAGAAATAAAAAAATAAAATTTATATATTTTTTTAATGATGAAATATATTTTTTTGAAAAATCAGGAATTGGAAATGGCTTTGGAGTCGTTTTTGAGGAAAAATAACGTTGAAAAAAATGTAAAACTGGCTGTAATTTTGCATTATTCGTATTTTTTTGTTTGATAATTTTTGATGGAAATGTGGAAGAAACTGGTAAAAGGGAAAAATCAGATTGAAGATTCAGGGAAAAAAACTGTAAAATTTGAAAATATTTCAGAAATTTTAAAAGCAAAAAAATTAATTTTGTAAAAAAAGGAAAATGGTTATAAATCATTTGGAAAAATCAGTTTTTAGATATTTATTTGGATAAAAAGGGAAATTGTTAGGATAAAAACTGCTTGAAAAAAAGTATTCGGCAGTAATTTCAGAATTAAAAGTGGATTTTTGAGGCTGTTTATAATTATTATAAGGATGGAAATTTTGAAGTAAGTCAGAATAATGATTTTGAGAATGAAAAAGTTTCTTTTTGAAAATGAAGAAAAATTTTCAGGATGTTCATGAAAATACTGAAGAGATTCAAAAAAATGGAAATTTTTGGAAATGAAGATGCTGATGAAACTCAAGAAATAGAAATTATTGAAAAATACGGATGGCAATAGAAATTTTGGCGAGATAGAGGAAATTGATGTAAATGAGGAATCTTTAGAAAATGAAAATGGTAAAATTGAAATTTTTGCAGTTTGGGGAAGAAAAATAGTCTTAGGATTTTTAATTGAGGATGGGAAAAAAATTATTGAGATTGAAAAAAATTGAATTGAAAAATTGAAGATGTGGATGATGTTGAAAATTTTTGATTTTTGGAGATATGACAGTTGTTGGAGATGGAGAAAACGATGTGAAAGTTATATTTGCAGGGGCAGAACTTTTCAGATAGCCTTGATTTTGTGAAGAAAACGGCTATTTTTGATAGGGGAAAGTGTGAAAAAAATATAAAAAAATTTTTAGATGTTGTTATTGCTGGAATTCTTATATTTGCATATTTCTTGATTTATAATTCAATTCCGCTTCAGAAAAAAACTGTGGAAAATGAAGTTATTCAGAGGGAGATAAAGTCGCTGGAGAAGGGATTACTTGAAAAAGAAAGGCTGAGGAAATTCCTGATTATTCAAAGGAACTTGCGACTCTTCGTGAGATTGATGACGGGATAAAAAGGCGGGAGTATTATTCAGTGATAAAAATTTTTTTAGTTGAAAAATAGCAAAAATGGGATTGATTATACGAAAATTAATTATGAAAAAGGCAAAAATGGATTGTACAGGGGAAATGGAAAAAATTTTAACAATTTTGAGAGACTTGAGAATAATATTTTTAAGAAGGTATCCAAATTCTGAATTGGGATATTTGAAGGATAATGACACGGCAACGGTTTTTTTGAATATGTGATTGAGCCATTTCAAAATTAAAAAAATAATAGGAAGAGAAAAAAATGATAAAATTAAATTTTAAGATGATAATATTTGTAGTTGGAATTGTTTTTATGCTGGTAAGTATTAATAAAAAAAGTATAGGGAAATATAAGGAAATTTCTGAATAATAGAAAAAAATTTTAATTGAAAAATAAAAAGAAATCTGGAAAAATAAAATTGTAAATGTGGTGGAAAGCAAAAAATGCCGAAAGAAGTAAAATTATGGGAGAATATAACGAGATAATGGCAATTACAGAGAAATTATCGTTTTTATCCATAAAAAAATGAATCAGAATTTAAGAAGATGATTTATGTTTTTTTCACATGATAGCGGACTGAAAATGAAGGAAATTTCAAAGTCTGAGAATGTATGGGAAAAGAAATGGGTATAGGCTTAAATATATTCATTTTACAGTATATGGAAGTTTGAATGATTTTTGGGAAATTTATTTATTTTGTGAATAAAAAGCAGAAAATATATTGATACGTCTAAAATGTTTATGGAACTTACTAGTGATGGGATTTAAAATCTCGCTGGGATTTATAGAAAGTTGAAGATAGAAGTAAAATTAGTATTTAATGGCAATTTTATTGCAAAAAAATGTAGAAGTTAAATTAATAAAAAGGAACAATTTATTGTTAAAAAAATTATAAAAGAATAAAAGGGATCAAAAATTGAAAAAAAGGGGGGATTGCAATTTTGATGGAAAAAGAAGAAATTTAAGTTTATGACCGCTTTAATTCTGTTTTTTTATTTTTTTCAGGAAATAATATTTTTTTGGGGGCAAAAGTGGCTGACTATGTTAATAAAAGCGATGTGGAAAATGCTAAAAAAATATTTATTTATGAAGTTCCAAAAGAAGTGCAGACTGATAATAAAAAAAGACAAATGATGGGAATAAAAGCCAAAAAAATAATAGTAAGCAAGGTAGTAAAAAAATAGTCAGGATGGGCATAAAAAAATAATAATTATGTCAATAAAAAGGAAGAAGATAAAAAAATAAAGGGAATAGTCAGAATCAAAGCCAAAATCAGGTACAGCAGACTGTAAAAGGAAATAAAAAAAGAAAAACTGGGGAAGTTGATTTAGAATATAGAAATGGGAAGGATATTACGGAAGCACTTAATGGATTCTTTGGATTTGAAGTGATTGGAATTGACAATAAGGTTATTTTTTTAGTGGGGATGAGAATAAAATTGAGGAGATGAAAAAGATTATAAAGTCGCTAGATAAGGAAAAAGGAGCAGGTTATAATAAAAGGGACTATAATTGATACAAGTTCTAATTTATTTGAAAGGCTTGGAATTGATTGGAGCATAAATAGTGATAATGCGGGTGCGAATAAAAGATAATTTGGTGGCAAAAATTTTTGAATGGAGAGGTTTCGATTGCATCAATTTTTTTCTAAAAGGCAGGGAAATTTTTTTAGGAATAGATTTTAATTTACTGAAGGAAAAATGGGGATATAAGGATTGAGGCTATGCCGACACTTATGATTATGGAAAACGAAGAGGAGAATTGAAGGTTACAGAAGAGGTCCTTGTTGGAGAAAAAGAAAACTACGAAGAATGATACTGAATATGTAGAGCCGATTTTTTTCTGAAGCAGGGATTGTTTTTAAAAATAAATCCTGAAATTAGGGAGAATTAATGGAGTGAAGAAAAATTTTCCTTAAAATTGATACGGAAATAAGCAATTTTAAATTGACTTCGAGTTATAATGCTTCTTCTGGCGCTAAGCAGAAAAAAATCAGACTAAGACAACGATTACACTGAATAATGGCAGTTCAACTTTTATTGGAGGATTAAAAGCAGGATGTAAGCAAGGAAACGATAAGAAGAGTTCCAGTTTTGTCAAAAAAATTCCTATAATTGGTCCATTGTTTAAATATCGCAGAAATAATAGGGAAGTAAGGGATATTTATATTGAAATTGAAGCAATTATACAGGATAAAACTTAATGGATAAAAATAATTTTTTTAGATTTTTTTAATCCCTATAAAAAAATTTACAAATTATACTGAAATTTCAAAAAAATGTAGTATAATATTAAGTAAAGGCCAGAATTAAAAAAATAATTTTTAAAAATAAAAAAATTTTTAGTTAGAGAAAGGAAAAAGATGATTTCAATTCAAAGGATTGAAGAGATAATAAAAAAAGTTTAGCAGTGTTAAAAATAGACATTATTGGCGATATGATGCTAGATGAGTATTTGATTGGAAAAAGTAAATAGAATTTCACCAGAAGCGCCTGTTCCGATTGTAAATATAGAAAAGGAAAGATTTGTATTAGGAGGAGACTTCGAATGTGGCAAATAATTTAACTTCGCTTGAAGGGAAAGTTTTTTTGTTTATGGAGTTATTGGAAATGATGCGAACGGAGAAAAAGTTTGTTAAGGAGCTTGAGAATAAAGATGTAAATTCTGATGGAATTGTGAAGGATGGAACACGTCCAACAATCATTAAAAAGTAGAGTTTTATCTCAAGGACAGCAGTTGCTTAGATTAGATTGGGAAAAAAGATACTGATATTTCAGAAGAAATTCAAAAATCAGACTTTTGGAAAAATTTTTGAAAAAAATATCGAAAAATATTGATGCGGTATTGCTTTCAGATTATAATAAAGGATTGCTTACGAAGCATTTATCTAAAAAAAGTAATTGAAATAGTTTAAAAAAACATAATAAAAAGGGTAATGGTTGATCCAAAACCGCAAAATTTTAAAAATTATGTTGGAGCAACTTCAATGACTCCAAATAGAAAAGAAATTTTAGATTATTTTGGAATGAAAAAGTTTACAAGTGAAGAGCAGATTGCTGAAAAAATGGCACAGTTAAAAGATGAACTTAAATTAGACAGCGTTGTGCTTACTCGAAGTGAAGAGGGAGTTTCGTTATTTAAGACTAAACATAAGAGAATACCAACTGTGGCACGGGAAGTTTATGATGTAACAGGAGCTGGAGATACCTTTATATCGACATTCTTACTTTCAATATGTGCTGGAGCGGATTTATATGAGGCTGGGGTAATTGCAAATATGGCATCTGGAATTGTAGTGGCAAAAAAATAGGAACAATTTACTGCAACACAAGATGAAATATTGGAATTTTACAAGGATAATGACAATATTTTGAAAAAAATATAAAAATTGTTTATTATTATTAAAATAAAAAAATACAAATAGATAAAAAAACATAAAAAAAGAAAAAGGAAGTGAAATTATGGCAGTTATTGCAGCAGTTGAAGCTGGAGGAACAAAAATTTATATGTGGATTGGGGACTGAAGATGGGAAAAATTATTGACAGAGTAAGTATTCCAACTACAACACCTGAAGAAACCATGGCTCAAGTCATTGAATATTTTAAAGATAAGAATTTGATGTAATGGGAGTTGGAAGTTTTTGGACCGATTGATCCTGTAAAGGTTCTAAAACTTATGGGTATATTACAAAAAACTCCAAAAACCTTACTGGAGTGATTATAATTTGATCGGAGAATTGAAAAAAATATTATGATGTTCCGATGGAATTTGATACAGATGTAAATGGTGCGGCTCTTGCAGAAAAGGCGGTGGGGTGCTGGAGAAAAATCTTAAAAAATGTTATGTATATTACAGTAGGAACTGGAATTGGAGCTGGAGCAGTTGTTGATGGGAAAAATGCTTCAAGGATTGACTCATCCTGAAATGGGACATATATTTTTTGAAAAAGACATAAGGATGATAAATTTGAAGGAAGATGTCCTTTCCATAAAAGATTGTATGGAAGGAATGGCAGCAGGTCCTGCGATAGAAGACAGATGGGGTAAAAAGGATTTGATCTTGCTGATAGAGATGAAGTTTGGGATATGGAGGCATATTATTTGGCTCAGGCTGTGGTAAACTATATTCTGATTTTATCACCACAAAAAGGTAATTATGGGTGGAGGAGTTATGAAACAAAAAAACAGTTTGTTCCCATTAATTAGAAAAATATGTGTCAGAATTTTTAAACGGCTATGTTCAAAAAGAAGAAATTTTTGGAAAAAAATTGATGATTTTATTGTTTATCCAGGGCTTGGAGATGAAGCAGGGATTCGTTGGTTCGATTGCATTAGGAAAAAGTTGCATTGGAAAAACAGCAAAAAAATAATAATTGAATTATAATTAATCAAAGGGGGATTAATTAAAATGAAGAATATTATAAAGAATAAGGAAAGCAAAAATAAGTGAAAAAAAGACTTGCTGTCCTTTACTAAAAAGTGTGTATTATTTGTTAAATGGCAGATTTCACTAATTGATACACTTGGGAATTGTCGCACAGAATTATGATGGAGATTTGAAAAAGCAGGATAATTCGTACAAAACAGCAAATTGAAAAGGGAGTTTCGCTTCACAAGGCTTTTTCTAAGATTACTGCAAATAGGGAATTTATGGAAATGGTTAAAATTGGGGAAGAAACAGGAAACTTGGAAATAGTTTTTAAGAATTTGTATGAAAAGTATGAATTTAATCAGAAAAATAAAAAGGATATAAAAAGTTTGAGCATTTATCCAGTAACAGTTATAATTACAGCATTGGTTATTGTATTTATACTGTTAAAATTTGTTATGCCTAAATTTGTCTTGATTTATTCAGATATTGGGCAGGAATTGCCGAAAAGTTACACAAATTGTTATAAATTTCAGTAAAAATAGTTTGATAAATATGGGATTATTTTTTTGATTACCATAGTTTTTTTATTTTTTTGGTTTTTAAAAAAATGGAAAAAAAGGCAAAAATGAGAAAAATTTTTGAGAAAAAAATTTTAAGAATAAAAATTATTGGAAAAAAATGTATAAAAAAATATTTGTATATTAAATTTTTACAAGAAATATGTATTCACTTACAGATGCCAATGTTCCATTAATTCAATCTTTAAAAAATATGTACAAATTCCAAAAGTTATGTTTTAAATGAGGAATTGAAAAAAATTATTTTGAAGATAGAAAAGGGTGAAAGTATTCAAAAATCGTTTAAAAAATACAACTTTTTTTGATAATGAATATGTAAGTTTTCTGACAATTGGAGAAAAAACTGGAGAAATGAAAAATATCATTTTTTTAATTTGAATGAAATTTATTATGAAAAAAAGTTAGTGAAAAAGATAAAATGAGCTTTTTGAAAATGTTTGAACCGATTTTCGATTATTTTTATTAAATAGTGCAAGAACACTTGCGACTTTAGTCGTGAGATAAATTGCACGAAAATTTTTAGTAAGCATATGGGAAACTTGTATGTAGACACGGATCAAAACCGTGCAACAAAAGAAACTGAACTGCTGGGAACTCTTAAAGCTAGTATGACCACAACATAATATCTAAGTGAAAAACATGGTATAAGGGTGTGAAGGTGGCGAAAGCAGAAAAAAATATACTAGATGGTGCAAGGTTAAATCCTAAACATTATGATAATAGACAATCAGCAGCTAAGCCTGAAAAGGAAAGTTCAACGACTATCCCTCGTGAGGGGAGTACAATACAAGCGATTGGTATTGGAAGTGGTTTCGCCTAAGTCCTTGAAATAGGATATGGATAAGATATAGTCTGTGCTTGTTAGAGATAACAAGAAGTTCAAGGCTAATCTCCTTAATTTATTAAGGAGTATATATGCCATGAGAACTGCATAAATGGTAGCGTATTTATGTGAACAACGCTTCCCACTGTTGTGGGGTTTTAAAAACTTTAAAAATATTTAAAAATAAACAGATAAAATGCAGAATACATGGTATAATATCTCTGATGAAAAGGAGGTGATATCTATGTATTTAACTTTAAAAACAACAAGTAAAACATCTTAGTAAAAAAGGAGTTTAGGAATTTAAAATATTTATCTCATATAGCCAAGAACTTAACTAATGAAGTATATATAATATTAGACAGTATTATTTTAATAAGAAAAAGTATTTAAGTTATAATGAAAACTATAAAATGCTTAAAAATAGTGAAAAATTACAAGAAATTAAATTCTAATATGGCTCAACAAATTCTAAAAAGAAAGTAGATGGAAGTTTTAAATCATTTTTGGACTTTTTAAAACTTGCTAAGAATGGTCAATATAATGGTAAAATAAAATTACCTAATTATCTTGCTAAAGATGGATTTACAACTCTTGTTATAGGATTTGTTAGATGAAAAGATGGTATGCTGATAGTTCCTTATTCAAATTCATTTAGAAAGACACATAAGGAAATCGCAATAAAACTACCACCAGTATTAAAAGACAAGAAAATAAAAGAGATTAGAATAATACCAAAAACAACATTCTAGGTGCTTTGAAGTTCAATATACATATGAGGTAGAAGAAGTTCAAAGGGAATTAAATAAAGAAAATGCACTAGGAATTGATTTGGGTATAGACAATCTTTGTGCTTGTGTAACTAATAATGGAGCTTCATTCATAATAGATGGTAGAAAAATTGAAATCTATTAATCAATACTATAACAAGACAAATGCAAAATTGCAAAAGCATTAAAGATAAGCAAAAGACCTCCCCGAACAACATTAAGGCAAAAGAGAATAACTAGAAAGAGAAATAATCGTATAAATGATTATCTTTCAAAAAGCAGCAAGAATAATTGTAAATTATTGTCTTAATAATGATATAGGGAAAAATAATTTTAGGGATATAATGAAGATTTTCAAAGAAAAATCAAATATAGGAAGTATAAATAATCAAAACTTTGTAAATATACCATATGGAAAATTAAGAGATAAATTAATATATTTATGTAAACTATATGGAATAGAATTTAAACTGCAAGAAGAAGTTATACATCAAAAGCAAGTTTCTTTGATGGAGATGAAATTCAATATATGATAAAGAAAAATCAAAAAGAATATATATTCAGTGGAAAAAGGATAAAAAGGACTATATCAGACAAGTAAAGGCTATCAATTAAATGCAGATTGTAATGGAGCATTAAACATATTAAGGAAAAAGTAAAGTTGTGGATTTAAGCGTCCTACACAATAGAGGTGAGCTGGACACGCCTAAAAAGAATAAAGGGTAGTGTAAAAGCTATCAAACTTCTTAGAAAATTTTTAAATATTTTTAAAGATTTTTGGAACCCTGCGATTTTAGTCGTGGGAGGTTCAGTGGAGTAATTATTGGAATGATTGTATTTTCAGTTATGCTGCCTATTTTTTTAAAATGGGAGAAATGCTGTAAATATTAAAGTTATGAAACTTAAAAATTTAATTTTTGAAATTTTAAAATAACAGTGACAATAAAAAAATAAAAATGACTAAAATTAAAAAGAAAAAGGACAATTTATGATAGAAAATTTTATAGAATCATCAAAATATGCACAAAATTTGTTTAAAATTCAAAATGAAATTATACAAAATGTGAAGGATGAAAGTCTGGCGGAAAATGTGCCGATTATTACAGATGAAGTGCTGAATTATATGATTTTTACGGCTAAAAATATGAAGGCTGGGAATATTTTGGAAATTGGAACGGCAACAGGATATTCTGGGCTATTTTTGGCACGGGTTGCTAATGAAAATGGCGGTTTTTTGACAACGATGGAAATTGATGAAAAAAACGTTATGGAAAAAAAGCGTGGAAAAATTTTAAGAAATTGGGATTGTTTGAGAAGAATAGAATGATTTTGGGTGATGCTTTAGAGGAAATTCCAAGGCTTGATAAGGGTATAAAATATGATTTTATTTTTATTGATGCATCGAAGGGGCAATATTTGAAGTTTTTTGAGATGAGTTATGAACTTCTCAATGAAAATGGAATTATTTTTATTGATAATCTGATGTTTCGTGGACTTGTAGCAGTAAAAAAAGAAGAAATTCCAAAAAGATATAAGACTATTGTAAAAAGGTTAAAAGAATTTATAGAAAAGTTAAATGAAGAATATAATTTTGTGCTGCTGCCGTTTGGAGATGGAGTTGGGATAGTAAAAAAATAAGTTTTGCTTGACCTGTTTGGCAACTGTAAATATGATTAGATTTATTACTTGAAAAATAAGATTACTTGTAAAAAAATGAAAAATATTAAGTTGCTGAATATATTTTATTTGATGTTAAAACAATTGAAACATAGAATTTTTATGAAGAGGCAGGAAAGAGAAGTGAGAGAGATGAAATTTCTTTTGTATAATATTCGATATGGAACTGGAAAAGTATTTGAATCAGCCATTTAAGCATATACAGGGGATATTTGGGACATTCTGTAAAAGCATATTTATCGGATTGGGAAATTTATTAATAGGTATAAGCCTGATCTTGTGGGGCTTGTGGAAGTAGATCTTGGATCATTTCGGATGTATAGCAGAAATCAGGCTACACTTCTTGGGAGAATTACGAGAAATAATAATGTTTATCAGTATAAATATGAGGAAGATTCACAGTATATGAAATTTCCAATGGTTAGAAAAACAGGGAAAATGCCTTGCTTTCCAAAAATCCAATTTTAAGGGAGGAATTTCATTATTTGGATATTGGAATGAAAAAAATTAATTATTGAAGTGGAAACAGAGGATGTGATTGTGTTTCTTGTACATTTGGCACTAGGTGGAAAAAACACGGCAAAAAGCAGATTAGTAGAACTTTTATGATCTTGTAAAAAGTGCAAAAAGCCAGTTATTGTGGCTGGTGATTTTAATGTCTTTTTGGGGTGAGGAGGAAATTGAGATGTTTTTACAGGCTTCTGACTTGAAAAATATAAATACAGAAAGGATCCAACTTTTTCCGAGTTTGGAATCGAGAAAGCAGGAGGCTTGATTTTATACTTTGCTCAAAGGAAATAAAAGTTAATAGTTGTGAAGTGATACAAACTCAACTTTCAGATCATCTGCCGATATTAATTGACTTTGATATTGTTCATAATCATTCATAAAAAAATCAAATCATTAATTTTATTAATGAAACTATAAAAAAACTTATATATTTAACATATTGATTTTTATAATTTTTGCTATAATAAATTTATCAAAAGATAAATAAAAATAATCAGGAGGAAGTATTATGAAAATGATAAGAAGGATAAGGGATAATAGAATAGTTGTACAATTTAATTATAAGACCTTGTCTTAGGGTATATAATCATTTTTATAATGGTTCTGTTTTAATAAAAATAATTTTTTTGCCAATGACTTTTGGGTTGTTGGCTCTTTGTTTTAGTATAAAAAAATATAATTTATTTAGAGCCTTTTAGGAAGGCTCTTTTATTTTTCAAAAGATATTTTTAAGGAGATGATTTTATATGATAAAAGGCTGGTATTATTGAGCAACAGGATATGCTGGACAGCAGTTAGTTTGGATATTAAATAATCATAAGGAAGTGGAACTTGAATTTATTTCATCACATTTCAAATACTGGGGAAGATATGAGAAATGTGTATGCAAATTATAAAAAAATATTTTTAAGAAAGAATTAATTTCTTTGGAAGAAAGTGAAGAAAATTTTAAAAATATTGATGCATTATTTTTGGCATTACCACATGGATTATCTGAAAAAAATAACAAAAAGGCACTTGAAAAATGATGTGAAAGTCTTTGATTTGGGAGCGGATT